>JAEEGJ010024852.1_pt1 | contig 12368 bp, 11 predicted proteins | sample 8958761 | NCBI WGS metagenome assembly JAEEGJ01 (sample SAMN16246546, study PRJNA631951) | gut metagenome | biome: gut microbiome; feature: rumen; material: RS-attached | host: Bos | place: Iran: Karaj | collected 2018-10 | reverse complement strand
AGGCTTAAGTTTGTTTGGAAATATTCTTGAGGTTGCGCGACGTATAAATGGTATTTATAATCGTAGACAGAAACGTTGTTTTGTTTTTGAAAGGAGTTTTTATGAGGATCCGTGTAGTAATGGCTCAGTAGTCTGAGCTTAAATAAATTGAATCGTAAGCTCAGATGAATCCTAACAGTTCTATTTTAGGAGGATAAAAATGAGCTATATAAAGGCAGAGGATATACTGCCCAAAGAATTAATTGAAACGATTCAGCAATATGTAGAAGGAAAGTCAATTTATATACCGAGTAAAGAAAAACAGGAGTGGGGCACAACCACATCCGCTAAATCATTCTTTCGTGAAAGAAATGAAAAGATCTATGCGGGACATCTTAAGGGTTTATCCAACGTAGAACTTGCCCTCAGTTTTTCTTTGTCTGAAAAAAGCATACAAAGAATCCTGCGAGATCAGAGAACGGCTTGACCTTAAGTGGATCAAATCGAAACAGCCTGCGTCAGGGTATTCAGACGCTGCGGAGGTTGCGGGAAGAAACAGGAATTCATTAACTCGGGAAAGTTCAGAGTTAATGCAAACGGTAAAACCGTTGATGTGTGGCTGATATACCGATGTAAGAAGTGCAAACATTCCTGGAACCTCACGATCTATGAAAGGACAAGGCCGGGTAAGATTCCGGAGGAACTCTTTGAAGCATTTCAGTCAAACGATGAGGATACTGCCTTTGAGTACGGCAGGAATATTGATTTTTTGAAAAAGAATAAAGCTGAATTAAATTAACTTAGGACAGGTTCTTACTACCTGTCCTGTTTTATATATAGGAGAAACACAATGCTTGAACGTATGGATGATTTTTTTACAGCCCGCTGTCAGGGTTATGATGAACATATGAGAGAAGATGTTGAATGTGGTGATGGATTCTATGAATTTACCGCATCGCTTTTACCGAAGGTAGAAGAAGCTCACATTCTGGATCTCGGATGTGGAACGGGACTTGAACTGGAAGAATACTTTAAGGTTAACTCTTCTGCGAAGGTTACCGGAATAGATATGACCAGAGCTATGCTTGATGCACTTGAAGCAAAATTTCCGGACAAAGAGCTGACCTTAATCTGTGATTCATATTTCGATGTTCCTTTCGGTGAAGAGAAATATGATGCTGCAGTATCGGTGGAGTCGCTTCATCACTTTTCCAAAGAGGAGAAGATTCCTCTCTATAAGAAGCTTTGCAAAGCTCTTAAACCGGGAGGGTATTTTATACTCACGGATTATTTTGCGGAGCTTAATGAGCAGGAAGACTTTTTCAGGAGAGAGCTGTTAAGGATTCGGAAAGAGGAGAATCTGCCTGATGGGGTTTTCTATCACTACGATACTCCTCTTACTGTTGAGCACGAAAAAGAAGCCCTTTTGGAAGCAGGCTTTGAAGCGGTGGAGATACTTGGTAATTGGGAGACGACTTGTACATTAAAGGCAGTCTCTACTTTACGTAGGTAGTTATCCGGACGGCACAGCGTTATGATGCCGTTATGGAGGTAACAGAATATGGATCAATATATTACGGGAGCGGCGATTAAGCAGCTTCGAGAGCAAAAGAAGATGACCCAGAGCGAACTGGCGTCCGAACTCGGGGTCAGCGATAAGAGCGTTTCTAAATGGGAGACCGGAAGAGGATATCCGGACATAACCCTGCTTGAGCCCATAGCGCAGACTTTCGGAATTTCCATAGCGGAGCTTTTATCCGGAAACAGGATACAAAATGCCAATGTATCGGCCAATATGATGCGATCGAGGTTCTATGTCTGTCCGGTTTGCGGTAACGTGATTCACGGTATGGGGGAGGCCCTGATCTGCTGCCACGGGATTCATCTTATGCCTGAGGAAGCGGAGCCTTCGGATGATGATCACAAGGTAATTGTAGAGATGGTTGAAGATGAGTATTATGTCAGGATAGAGCATGAGATGACAAAGACTCACTACATATCCTTTATGGCGGCTGCTTCATCCGATAAATGCGAGCTGGTTAAGCTATATCCCGAGGGAAATGCCGAGGCAAGGTTTAAGATAAGAGGGGTTAGGAAACTCTTTTTCCACTGCAACCGAGACGGGCTGTATTTCTACGATTTTTAATGAAAAAAGAACCGGAAACGGTTCTTTTTCTATTGTTGTCGGGGGGCTGTTTTTGATAGAATAAATCTTTAGGAGATATATTAAGGAAGAGGTCGGATTTACGACCGATTAGGGGTAGGGTATGTCTGAACAGGATAGGGAAAGACAGGAAAAAGCGGAGGAAAATCTCGGCAAAGCCGTTATGGGGATTGCCTGGTTTTTCTTTGCAATAAAATTCATAGTGATAGCTTCCGTAGTGGCGCTACCCGTTGTGTGGTTTCTTCATAAACCATTGTGGATAGCTCCGATTGCGGGAGTTGTTTTATATATCTTGTGGCGCGTAGTTTGGAGAGCGTTTTGGAAATTTGTTACCTGGTCGACGAGAGATTAATGTATCTGTGAGGTATTAAGCGGGATGGGATACTCGGCATCCAAGAACAAACTGTTCACTAAGATTATACTTCTGGTTGAAGTGATCATTTTGATCACCAGTTCCTTGTTTTGTACGGTTTCCATATACAGAGCAAGGGTCGGAATCCGTAAGGCGATTCAGCAGAGAATGTTGGATATTTCCAATTGTGCGGCAGGCTCGGTTAACGGAGATGTTCTGGGTGCTTTGGATGAGAGTACGATCGGAACTCCCGAGTACGAGGATCTTTACAGCAGACTTGCAGTATTTAGAGATAATGTCGAGTTGGAATACGTTTATGCCATCAAGCAGGTAGGCGAGAAAGACTTCATTTTCACCATGGACCTGGACCAGGTCAGACCGGCGGCTTACGGCGACAGTGTTAAATATACCGAAGCACTTGCCAGTGCCGGAAGAGGCGTGGCTGCGGTTGATGAGGTTCCTTACTCCGATTCATGGGGCGTTTTCTACAGCGCATACAGCCCGGTCTTTGATTCAAAAGGAAACGTAGCAGGAATCGTTGCGGTTGACTTCGCGGTGGACTGGTTTGAATATCAGCTCTCTTCACAAACCAGATCAACCATTGTCAGTTATATAGTAATCTTATTGCTTTCCCTTCTCGTTGCAGCAGGTTTGTCAATGATAACGGTCAGACCTTTTGTTCGGGCTCAGGGAGAGCTTCTTGCGGAGAAGGTCCGTGCGGAAAGTGCAAATCACGCCAAGAGTGATTTCCTTGCCAACATGTCACACGAGATCCGAACTCCCATCAATGCCGTTCTCGGAATGAATGAGATGATCCTTAGGGAAGACCGGCGTGCTCAGGAACTTGCGAAGAGCGATTCCGCTGAAGTGATGGAAACCCTTAAGAACATAGGTGTCTATGCAAATGATGTTAAGAACGCGGGACATAACCTTCTTGCAATCATAAACGATATCCTTGATTTCTCCAAGATCGAAGCCGGTAAGATGGATATTACCGAAGCACCTTATCAGCTCAGCTCACTTTTAAACGATCTTAACAATATGATCCTTTTCAAGGCTCAGGATAAGAGACTTGATTTCAAGATAGACGTGGACAGAACTCTTCCCGATGACTTGTACGGAGATGAGGTTCGTGTTCGTCAGATACTGACAAATATTCTCGGAAATGCGGTTAAGTATACTGAGAAGGGATCTGTAAGACTTACTCTCAGGGGAGAAGAGCAGGGCGACGGAACAATACTTCTTAAAGCTGAAGTTTGTGATACAGGAATCGGAATACGTCCCGAGGATAAAGAAAAACTGTTTACCAAGTTTCAACGTCTTGAGATGGAAAGAAACAGTACCGTCGAGGGAACAGGATTAGGACTTGTAATCACACAGCGCCTTCTTGATATGATGGGCGGTACGATTTCTGTAGAAAGTGAGTACGGAAAAGGCTCTGTTTTCACGGTAACTATTCCTCAGAGAATTGTATCTAATGTCTCCGTAGGAAATTTCCAGGAACGCTTTGAAACCAACATGCAAAAGGGTGGTGCATATAAAGAATCATTCCGTGCACCTTCCGCAAAAGTACTTGTTGTTGATGACACCAGGATAAATCTTGCCGTTGTATCAAATCTTCTTAAGAGCACGCTCATGCATATCGATACTTCGCTTTCCGGAGCCGAAGCTGTTAAGAAGGCAGAAGATACAGAGTATGATCTGATCCTTATGGACCAGCGAATGCCGGAGATGGACGGAACCGAAGCACTTCATAAGATTCGCGAAACATCCGGCGGAAAGAATGTTAAAACTCCCGTCATATGTCTGACTGCGGATGCGGTAATCGGAGCAAAGGAAAGATATCTGTCCGAAGGATTTTCCGATTATCTCACCAAGCCCATAGACAGTTTTGCACTTGAGAAGATGCTCAGAAAACATCTTCCCGAAGATAAGATCGAGCTTGTAAAAGAAGACGTAAAGACTGAAGAGAAACTTGATGAAAAGGGTGACGTCGAAGTAGCGGATTCATTTAACGTACTTAGAGCTGCAGGTGTTGATCCCTCAGAAGGACTTCAGTACACAAATAATGATGAAAGTTTTTATCGCTCACTCCTTAATGAGTATGCAGTAAGCTATCCGGAAAAATCAGAGAAGATAAAGGAAAGTTTTTCAGCAGAGAATTGGAAAGAGTACGGAGTTTATGTACATGCACTTAAGAGTACATCCAAGACGATAGGTGCCATGGAACTGTCGGAACTGGCCGCAAAGCTTGAAGATGCGGCAGGCAAATCCGATACGGATACCATCAAGGGTAAACAGGATCTGATGATGAAGCGGTACGAAGCGGTAGCAAGAGCCATCAAACTAACCGAATCAAAATAATCATAACCGCTTATCCGAATGGGTAAGCGGTTTATAAATTGGGGGTAATGAAATGAAGTTGTCAGAAAGACCTATGGAAATCACGGATAAGGCATTCCGTTTTGATGCGTTTAAAGACGGATCCGTGGTACCCGGAAAAAAGTGCGGAAGACTTCCTGCTATGGGATGGAACAGCTGGAATGCATTCGGAAGCGGAAATACCGAAGCACTTACAAAAGCCATGGCTGAGAAAATGGTGGAACTCGGGCTGGATAAACTCGGATACAAATATGTTGTTCTGGATGACGGTTGCTATAAGTCAGAAAGAGTTAACGGTCTTCTTTCCAACGAAGAAGAAAAGTTCCCTTCAGGATTTAAAGCACTTGCGGATTTCCTTCATTCCAAGGGACTAAAGTTTGGAATGTACAATGACATCGGAAGCAATCTCTGCGCAGGTGCTGCTGTAGGTACATGCGGACACGAAGCAGAGGATGCCGAGACATATATTAACTGGGACATAGATTTTATCAAAGTTGATAATTGTTATTACCTCTGGGACAATGCAACATTTTCAAATGCTGAAAATGCAAAGTACACCTATGCACCTGCAATAAAAGGCATTCGAGTGGAAGGCGCAGGGGTAAAAGTTTCTCTTGATGCTGCTAATGAAGGAACTCTTTTTGGTAACGGAGCATGCATCTGTGATGAGGACGGAAAATCATTCGTAAAAGGAATCGGAACTTTTGACGGAACCGGACCCGATAATACTCCCGTAGGAATCCTAAGTAGCGAACTTAGATTTACGATAACTGCAGATGATGAGTGTGATGCAGATCTTTATGTTGAGTACGCAACGGGAAAAGAACCCGAAGTAGGATGCTGGTTGGAAGTAGCAACAGGCGAAGGAGATAATGCCAAGTTCTTCTATGACGACCTTCTTTCGGAAACAGAGAGTAAGACTTCTTTTACAGAATCAGCACCGATAAAGATTCATCTTGCAAAGAGTGAAAACATACTTCGCCTTATGAATCACAGACGTCAGGAGAACACTCTGTGTTCATATGCCGAACTTGTAAAGGGATTTGAAGAAGCTTTTAAAAAGCGTCCCTAGAAAAAAGAAATCATTCTCTCCATCTGCGAATGGGGAAAGACTCAGCCTCAGAACTGGGGATACAAAGTCGGAGACTCTTGGAGAATTCTTAATGACATTACCTTCCAGGTGGGTGCTGACGGAAATCCCGGAAGAGGCAATTGGGCCGGTGACTATACCACAGGTGTAACGAACCAGTACAACAAAGCAGTTATCATGGATGAGTTTGCAGGTCTTGAAAAAGGCTGGAACGATCCTGACATGATGATGATCGGAATGGATGGTCTCGATGAAACCATGTGCAGAAGTCACATGGCAATGTGGTGTATGATCAACTCCCCTCTTATGCTGGGACTGGATCTTAGAAGAGTTGAGAAGGGAGATTGGATTTACAACATCATCTCCAACAAAAATCTCATCGCATTAAATCAGGATCCACTGGGAGTTCAGGCTAAGAGAATTTACTCAACTTTTGAAACTGAAAATCCGGATACGGTTTATCTGCGTGACAATAAGCGAGTTGATGTTCTTGCCAAGCCTCTTGATGACGGAAGTATCGCCCTCGGTTTCTTCAATCTCGACTTAGAGGATAATAACGAGAAGATTACTGTGGATAAGAACCACATTCTGAAATTCCTTCGTGGAAAAATGAAAGATGCTGATGCATTTGAAAATGCAAAGGCATATACAGTAACGGATATGTGGAATGAAGAAAGCTTCGTTAATGAAACAGGCATCTTTGAAATATCCGGAATCAACGCTTGTGATAATACAGTATGGAGGATTAAGCCTCAGTGAGTCTTCTTCGGTTTTTGACATTGATATTAAAAAATGAAGAAGCAATTGTTGAAGCACACAAACTCGGATTGATTGATCAGGATGATACTAAACATCCCGACGAAGCGGTTGTTCGCAAGAAAGCTGCAAAGATTTTTCACATGTATCTTCTTAATGTGATGCATGTTAAAGACGAAGATGATATATTGCCCGCATCAATCATGAAGGATCTGTATGATTGCAGAGTATGTGTTAATCATATCGCCCAGGTATATCTTAAAGGAATCATGAAAGCTCATGAGTATCCGGGCGGATTGATCTTGTTTGACTCTGATGTTGAAATAACCGAAGCGGAAGTTAAAGAAGCATTGGATAATCTGAATTGAAAGGAAGACAGTTATGGATAAGAAAGCGGATGCATATTTATTTGGTCAGATTCTCGGAACTCATTCCTTCCTTTTAAAAGATGGATTTTTAAAACCCGATGAGTACGCAGAGATTGGTGCCCGGTATTTTCTTCCGGGAGGCGAGACCGGAACTGCTGCGACGGTCCTTGATTCACTGGGAGTCAGTGTAAAGATGGACGGCACCTGGATTGGAAAAGAAGTCGCTCCCATGCTTAAGGATTTCTATGCAGGCAAAAGCGTAGATATGTCATCAATGAATTTTAACTACGACGATCCCGGAGTTATGGACTATGTCGTAATAGCGGGACTTGTTCGTTCTCCCATGGGAAGATTCCAAACCTTGTTTGCTGAAGGTAAGCGCTGGTGGAGTATACCTAAGGAGGAAGATATCGCATCTGCAAAAGCTGTTGCCATCGATCCCTTTTTCGGAGATGAAACCAAACTTGCTGCAGAACTTTGTGTAAAGCATGGCGTTCCCTATGTGACTATCGATTCAAGGCACGACTCATATCTACATAAGCATGCGGCAATAAATGTTGTATCCAAAGAATGCACCGAAGGTGGCTATAAGGGAATGGAAGCCGAGGAGATCATGAAGCTTATGCAAAGTGAAGCCGAAGGTCTTACCATAATAACCCGTGGCGGATCGGAGATGCTCTATGCAAGGAAGGGCGAAGAGATTCATTATATGAAACCCTTTGATGTGGAAGTTAAGAGTACGCTCGGAGCAGGAGATACATTCAAAGCAGGATGTGTATATGCTCTTTTGCACGGTATGAGGGATGATGAGACTGTAAGATTTGCGAGCGCATGCTCAGGGATTGCAATCTCACGTTTCCCTCTTCCTTTGAATCCTCCGAAGCTTGAGGAAGTAAATATGCTTCTTGGAAAGTAATATTTTTACTAAAGAATGCCGATATTAGTATTGATAGGGTAACTATCTTGAGAAATGGATTTCATGGTATTGATACACGGAGGTATCATATGAAAATTGGAGAAGCTAAGCCGGCTTATTATTCAAACAGACGAATGCTCGTAGATCAGATCCGTGATCTTGCTTCTAAAAAGGAAAAAGCAGAGAATGCCTTTAAAGCTACGGGAGATTCTGCATTCTCGGATCAGGCAGCAACGCTTGAGCTATCTCTGGAAGCAACTCAGAAAGCATTTGAAGATAATCAAAAGGTTCTGGATTCTCTTATAGAACAGGAAGTTGCGATCGCCAATATGGAGGTTTCCAAGCAGCAGGGTGATGCAATGGAAGAAGAGATGAAAAATCTCGGAAAGATCATGATCGTATTCAGACGCCTTGCAAAAGGAGATATTGTTCCTCTTACCGATGAAAAAAAGCTGATGGAATACGACGATAAGATGTATCAGATGGCTAAGAACATGCAGGCCATGGCTCAGCAAATGGAGAAGGAGCATGAAAAGCACAAATCCCTTTGGGAGGATGAAGAAAAGAAAGAATACTCCGATCCTCAGGAGGTTGCCGATAATTCCGAATACGGAGGAGAACTCCCGGATATAGAAATTCCTGAAGTGCCTACAGAAAATATTGAACTGTAAGAATTACGGTGTTGACACCGGACGTTTACCGATATAGAATCAACGTAATAATTTTGTGAGGAGATATGCTCTTGAAAAGCAATTCAATGAGATATTCATACATTTCCATTATTACCATGTACGAAGTATATGGTCTTAAAGGCATGTGTAAATATCCGGATTGCAGATAAGAATGGATTTCTCATAAATAAGAGATGATTGTTGACCGCTTATCCTGCAGGATAAGCGGTTTTTTATTAGGGAGGTACGTTTATGGATCTGATAGTTATAATCGGAAGCGGAGCAGTAGGTAAGATGACGGTAGGTCAGGAACTGATGAAGATCACGGACTTCAGGTTGTTCCACAATCATATGATGATCGAACCTGTTCTTGAGATCTTCGGAAAATTTGACGGAAGCGTTGTCGGCAGACTTCGTGATGTAGTCTTTGAAGAATTCATGAAGACTAATTACCGGGGCATGATCTTCACCTTCATGTGGGCCTTTGATATGCAAAGTGATTGGGACTATATCAAATCGGTTACCGATAAATTCGAAGCTACCGGCGGAACGGTATACTATGTTGAACTTGTTGCCGACAGAGCAGTGAGGCTAGAGAGAAACAAGTCTGAAAACAGACTTAAGAACAAGGCATCAAAGCGTGATATCGAAGCTTCGGAAGGAAGAATGCTCAGGGAAGAGACCAAGTACCGCATAGTAAGTAACGATGGGGAGATCCCGTTTGAAAATTACATCAAGGTAGATAATACAAATCTTGAACCTGACGTTGTGGCGAAGATGATCAAAGACCGATTTAACCTGCCCGATAAAGGAAATGCCGATCTGGTCAACAGGATAAAGCTTGATCCGGTTAAAGAGCAGGAGATCGGAATACTTCATGAAATGCAGGTCAAGAGTTTTATGCCTCTTTACGAAAAGTATCATGACGAAGGTTCACCTGCCATCGAGCCTGTTGAAAGAATACAGAGAAGATTTGCGGTCACAAACAGGAAATACTATTTTCTCCTTCTCGACGGAGTAAGAGTCGGCGCGATCAATATAGGTCATAATGATCCGAATGAGCATGAGGTTTCTTTCATCAGTCCGCTTTTTGTACTTCCCGAATATCAGAATCGCGGGATAGGGTATATAGCTATCCAAAAAGCATTTGAACTTCTTCCTGATGTAAAGACATGGAAGCTGGATACAATTCTTCAGGAACCTGCAAACTGTCATTTGTACGAAAAGTGTGGATTTGTAAGAGTCGGTGAAGAAAAGATCGTAAACGATAAGATGACTCTTATAGATTATATTCTGGAGAAATGAGAATCCCAAATCTCAATAAAACCTTAAAGAAAAATAAGTTGTATATAAATGTGCGCCGGTGATATTATGCATCGGTGCACAGGGGTACGTATTATGAAAAGGAAGGTTTTATTGATGAAGTTCTACAAGTATTTGGCCGCTGTTCTGGCTGCGGCGATCATGGTTTCAGGATGTGCTGCAAAAGGAGGTACAGGATATTCCGGAGATGATCTTGTAATTGATCGAATAGTTTCGGAGGAAAATAAAGGGGAGGAAGATGACGATTATTATTCTTTTACCCCTTATATATATTCTGAAAAGCTTTCGGAAATCCGCGATGAAAAATTCTGGCAGGCTTTCTATAATATGATAGATGCAATTCGTGCAGGAGAAGATTCTTTTGAGTGTCCTGATGAGGAAACATACTGGCAGGTAATTGATCCGTATACATTAAATTATCTATATCCGGTAGCCTGTGTGAATATTAGTCCATATTATGGAGACGGACTGTTCTATGAAAATGGTAGGGGTTATATATATTATGCCATTCCCAAGGAAGCGTTTGAGAAAAAACGTATAAAATTTGAAGAGGAGATAACGGCTATTCTTCATGAATGTGTCAGAACCGATTATTCCGATTTTGAGAAGTGTCTCTCTCTGTATACTTACATCGCAGATAATTTTACATACGATTATGAAAAATACGAATCCGGCAGAATCGACCTGGATGAGGGCGCGACTTACAGTGCCTTTTCCAAGAAGTGTGGAATATGCGGTGAAATAGCTTCAATCTACGCTTATCTTCTTCTTCAGTGCGGAGTGGAAGCACTTACCATTGATTCTTCGGAGGATGCACATTCCTGGACTTATGTAATGATTGACGGAAAAGGATATCACTGCGATCCTACGTGGGCATTAAGAGATGAAGGTGAAGATCTTTATCTTTGGGATTTTATGGTCAGCTCGGATTATAGAGCTGAGGAAGGGCTCAATCCTTATCAGATCAGAGCATTCATGTTTTATGATCATGATTACAACTATAATGAGACGGATCTTTCCGCAGATGATGAAAAGTACTCCGAGCTATGGTCATACGCCTTTGACAGTCTGGATACCGAGAATAATATAGTCTATTGCCATGACTTCACAGATGGATCACCTTTCGAATACAGATACGAAGATTAAGACTTTCGTTAGTGTATAGCCAGCCGGAACTTGAGAATTTAGAAATTATAGATACCGGTGAATGGAACAAATGGTGAAACTCATCTTGACATCTTAATTTTTCCTGTGTTACATTCAGATAAACCGTTGAGGAAGAGTAAGTAAGTCAGGACCTCCTTTTAAGAGAGAGCCGCAGATGGTGTGATTGCGGCAAAAGTGTTTTGACTGAATGGACTTCTGAGGGCGATCAGAAACGAGAGATCGGAGTATGAGAGACGGAGGTGAATCTCCGTTAACAAATTCGGCATATGGTTGTATGCGCTAAGTGGGTGTGAGATCACACCAAGCCGGGTGGCACCGCAGGTAAACATTCTACCTGTCCCAGCAGTAACTATTACTGTGGGACAGGTATTTTTTTATCCCTGTCCCGAAAAGGAACCGACAGGTTCCAAGCCAGGAAAGGAGAAAAATATGGCTGACAAGACAATTCCCTACAAGATCTATCTGTCCGAAGAGGATATGCCCAAGGCATGGTATAACCTCAGAGCAGACATGAAAAACAAACCCGCTCCTCTTCTTAATCCCGGAACAGGAAAGCCTCTTACTGCGGATGAGCTTTCTCCCATATTCTGTGAGGAGCTTGTTGCGCAGGAACTGGATGATACCACTCCTTTTATCGAGATTCCCGAAGAGATCAGAAACTTTTATAAGATGTTCAGACCTTCACCTCTTGTCAGAGCATACTGCCTTGAGGAGAAGCTGGGAACTCCTGCCAAGATCTATTATAAGTTCGAGGGAAACAACACCAGCGGAAGCCACAAGCTTAATTCTGCCATTGCTCAGGCTTATTATGCAAAGAAGCAGGGACTCAAAGGTGTTACCACAGAGACCGGTGCCGGTCAGTGGGGAACCGCTCTTTCAATGGCCTGCTCATATTTCGGACTTGATTGTAAGGTATATATGGTTAAGGTTTCTTACGAGCAGAAGCCTTTCCGCCGCGAAGTAATGCGTACTTACGGAGCATCTGTTGTTCCTTCCCCTTCCGAAACCACCGAAGTAGGAAGAAAAATCCTTGCCGAGTTCCCCGGAACAACCGGAAGCCTCGGATGTGCAATCTCTGAAGCGGTTGAAGTAGCTACCAAGAATCCCGGATATCGTTATGTTCTGGGAAGCGTTCTTAACCAGGTTCTTCTTCATCAGTCTGTTATCGGACTTGAGACCAAGACCGCTCTTGATAAGTAC
>JAEEGJ010024851.1_pt1 | contig 12368 bp, 7 predicted proteins | sample 8958761 | NCBI WGS metagenome assembly JAEEGJ01 (sample SAMN16246546, study PRJNA631951) | gut metagenome | biome: gut microbiome; feature: rumen; material: RS-attached | host: Bos | place: Iran: Karaj | collected 2018-10 | reverse complement strand
GTATGTTTCATACTTCAACTACCGGCGCCGTCATGCTGCTCTGGGCTACAAAAGCCCAGTTCAGTACAGGACCGAACTGGGCTTCTCTTAGCCTCTTCTTTTTGTTTGTCTACTTTTGCTTGACAGCTGCAGACCGGATACAGATCCCTGGGTGTTTTTTTCATGCCCAGCAGGGCAATTCATGATGCGAAGCATCAATTCATGACCAAAGGTCCATTCACGCGCCGCAAGGCGCAATTCATTTCAATCAGGGGTTCTTCATCTTTTCATCCAGGTCCTTCAAAATTCCCCCGAATTCGGCGTAGTAGGCTTCCTTCCCCGCGTGGCCCGGGAGGTCCAGGGGCATCTCCCCCAGGTTCCCGATCACCGTGGGCACCCACTGGTAGGGCACGCTGACCACCACCGTATCGGAGGGCCAGAGCTGCCGCCCGTGGGGACCGTGGACGAAGGCGGGGACCACGAAATTGATCTTTCCGGTCATATAGGGGTACACCATGAACCAGGAGCAGCCCATCACCGGGGTGCATTCGGAATGGTACCCTTCCCCGGTGCTGTAGGTGGAAGCCCGGAGCACCGGCTCCAGCTTCGCCGCGGGGCCGACGAACACCAGCACGTCCGGCACGGTTTTCAGATGCCGCCAGGGGACGAAGGACACGTAGTTCACGGAGCCGCAGGGCAGCCGCTTGACGGAATAATACAGCCGCGCGTTGCAGCGGGCGGAGTCGAACACCCCCAGGCGGGGGCCGATCTGGCCGCTCTCCGCCGAGGGGGGGAAGGAATCCATCCCCACCATGATCTTCCCCACGCAGTTTTCCGGATGGTCCTTGGTGAAATAGAAGGGCTCCCCCTTCTCCTGGGCGTATCGCAGGATCTCGCACAGGGACTTATCCAGCCCCATCTCCAGGGGCGGGATGTCCTCCGGACGGAACAGGTCGTAGTACAGGCCGATGGGAGGAAGGTCCAGCCCCAGCTTTTCGATCACGGAAAAATCAGGCTTCATGGCGCTTCCCTCACATGTAATAGGCGCTCTTCATGTTCCGGAAGCGCTCGGGAAAAGGGATCTCTTCCCCGTAGGCCCCGAAGCAGTAATTCTCCGGCAGCTGCTGGGCGTTGGTGCCGAAGGAGCGCCCCACGTCGTACATCCGATGCAGATTCATGAGGAAGGCCAGGCTGTTGCCCCGGGTGGTGGGGCCGGTGAATTTCTCCAGATTCTGCTCCGCGAAGGCGAAGACGTAGATCCCGTCCTTGATGCGGATGTACAGGGCGGGCTCCGTGGGATCCTTGTAGCCCCGGAAGGACTCGCCCATGGCTTTGGCGCTCTCCCGCTCCTCCGGCGTGGGTTCGTGGTCCGGCATGGGCATGGTGACGTTGTAGTACCGCTCGGAGGAGTACACGTGCACCACCCGGAAGCTGGGCGAGTAGGTCCACAGGATCGCCCGGCCCACCAGGTCCGTGGTGTAGCCGTGGCGCTTCTCGTTCAGAGGCTGGCCGGGGATCTGCACCGCCCCGAAGTGGGCGTGGATCTCCACCAGGTAGGGGAACTTGGGGTTCATCCCCTGGCGGCCTTCGATGACGGTGACCAGGGCGTTCTCGTCGTCCAGGATCAGGGTGAGGCCCAGCCTGGGTTGGACCCCGGGGATCTCCGCATTGATGAAATAGGTGTCTTCCTCCGCCTTGAGACAGACGTATTCATCCGTCCGCTGCTCCTCCCCCGCCTTTCCCCATGTGACGGTCTCCCGGTCGAAATGCAGGGTATAGTCATAGCCGCTGTCCATGCACAGGGTCAGGTCCCGGCCCGTCAGCTCGAAGCAGCGGGGCGGGCAGTACTGACTCAGTCCCTCAAAGGTGGGCTGGCCGTTCTCCCCCATGACGATCTTTTCCTTTGGCATGATGCTGTCCTCCTGTTCTTTCGTTTTGTCTCTATGCTGATATTATAAGCAAAAAGCCCCGGGAGGACAAGGGGGCTCCAGTCCGGAACCCGAAGTTTTGCCCGGGCGGCGTCGCCGCCGAGATATTGCAATTCTTTGAACGCCGGGTTATACTGTCAGCAGAGAGAATGTGCAAGAGGAGGACGCGTCATGAACGCCAAGGAAAACTATCTGACCTTGCTCCGGGGGGAGATCCCCGAATACGTACCCAGCATGTTCGAGCCCCGTACAGGCCGCTTCACCGAGGACTGGCTCACCCCCGTCTATGCCCCCAATGGGCCCATCGTCACCGCTCTCGGCGTCACCTACGTGGGCAGCCCGGAGCTGATGAACGGCGCCATGCCCAAGCCCGGCTGCATCATCCTGGAGGACATCACCAAGTGGCGGGACGTGATCCACACCCCCGACCTCAGCGGGGTGGACTGGGAAAAATACTATACGGACAGGATCAAGGACATCGACCGCAGCGAGAAGTACATCCCCGTTTCCGGGGGGGACTATTTCCTCACCCTCATCTCCTTCATGGGCTTCGAGAACGCCATGCTGGCCCTGTACGAGGAGCCGGAGGAGGTCAAGGCCCTGCTGGAATACGTCTCGGAGTTTTACCTGGAGGTGCTGAAGCAGCAGATCCGCTGGATCAAGCCGGAAGTCATGTCCATCATGGACGACGACGCCGCGCTCCGGGCCCCCTTCTTCAGCGTGGAGATGTACCGGGAGTTCTTCAAGCCTTACCAGAAAAAACACTGCGACCTGGCGGCGGAGAACGGCATCCTCATGGAGCGGCACGACTGCGGCAGGAGCGAGCAGTTCGTGGGAGACTGGGTGGAGATGGGCATCCGCTGCTGGAACCCCGCCCAGACCACCAACGACCTGAAGTCCATCAAAAAGCGCTTTGGCCGGAAGATGGCCATCAACGGCGGGTGGGACAGCCTGAAGTGGGCCAACTGCGAGGACGAGGAGGCCTTCCGGGCCGCCCTGACGGAATACGTGGATACCTTCGCTCCGGACGGCGGCTTCGTTTTCGCCGCCATGGCCGGCGGCAAGCCGGACGCCCCCGGCGCCAAGATGCGCCAGGACGCGGTGAACGACGTTTACCAGAATTACGCGAAGAACTACTACAAGACCCACTGATGCGGAAAGAAGCTGCGGCCCGGGCGGGGTGATCCCGCCCGGGCCGTTTTTTATGCCTGTATGCTTTCCGCCACCGCCGCCAGGGCGGCGGCGACGCCCCGGGTCAGCTCCTCCCGGCTCAGGCCGTCCTCCGGTCCGGGCACGTGGATGAAGCCGCAGGGGAGGTCCGGGCGGCGGGAGGCGGCGTAATGGAGCATGGCGTACATCAGGCTGTTGCACACGAAGGTCCCGGCGGTGTTGGACACCGCGGCGGGGATCCCCGCCTCCCGGACGGCGGCCGCCATGGCCTTCACGGGGAGGGTGGAAAAATAGGCCGCCGGTCCCCCGGGGACCACGGGCTCCTCCGCCGGACGGTTCCCCGCGTTATCCGGCCGGGCGGCGTCCATGAGGTTGAGGGCCGCCCGCTCCGGGGTAATGGCCTTCCGCCCCGTCGCCTGACCCAGACAGACGACAGCCTCCGGCCGGAGCGCCTCCGCCGCCTCCATGGCCAGCCGGGCGGATCCCCCGAACACCGTGGGCAGGACGCGCTTTTCCAGCTTTGCGCCGCCGATGCGCTCCGGAAGGGCCTCCAGCACCTCCAGGGAGGAATTGGTCTCCGCCCCGCCGAAGGGGTCAAAAGCGGTCACCAGGATCGTCATGCCGTTTCCCTCCTCACCATTCCGCTTCCAGGGTCAGGGTCTCCCCCGCCTTCACGGGCAGGGTTACCCGGTCTTCCACCGGAGACAGCTCCCGTCCATTCACCCGCAGGGACCGGGCCGGACGGCGGATACGAAGGGTCAGGGTCTGGTCCCTCAGGGGCCGGAGAAGCGCCTCCATTCCCCTCTCGTCCCAGCTCAGCCGCTCCAGCTTCGTCCAGGTATAGAGCCAGACCCCCTCCAGGCTGCCCCGATCCAGCTCGCCGGGAAGAAGGGGGAAGAATTCCGCCGTACCCGGGGCGGAGAAGACGCACATCTCCAGCAGCAGGGCGGGCATGGCCCCCTGGAGATCCGGGAACCAGCCCCGATAGGGGAAATGGGCGGTGGACAGGCTCCGGCGCACAAAACCGTGCTCCAGGAGCTGGGAAAGGTTCTGCTCCGCCTCCTCCCGGTCCCGCAAACGGATGGCGGTGAAAGCCCGGTGGATGATGCCGTGGGCGGAATCGTCCTGCTGGCCCCGTTTCCGGTTGGAGATGCGGACGGCCTCCGCGATCTCCGGCTCCCTTTCCGGCGTCACTGCCCGGCCGGGCCACACGTCGTAATGGTGGGACACGTGCCGGTGGTTGTAATTCTCCTCCATGGCGGGCCAGGCCCATTCCTTCAGAGCCCCCTCCTCGTCCGTCAGCAGGTCCGGCAGATCCGCCAGCTGCTTCTCCCACCGGGGCAGGTTTTCTTCCTCGATCCCCAGGGTTCGGCAGGCTTCCATGAGATTCATGAGCACCTCCCGGCAGATGGCGATATCCATGACGGAGTTGATGCGGGTGGGATGCTTGTCCCGGCCGGTGACGGTGGCGTAATCCGGGTTGGGGGTGGGGTCCTCCGGGGAGAAGGAGGGGAAGAAGATGCTTTTGCCGTTTTCGTCCCGCTCCCGGGCGTAGTCCTCGTAGAACAGGGCGATCTCCTTCAGGGCAGGTACCACCCGGTCCCGGAGGAAATCCAGATCCCCGGTACACAGCCAATAGCCCCAGAACTCGTTATAGATCCAGCCCAGGCAGCCGGTCCAGCAGTAGTGGGGATAGGTACGGGAGGTGTGGTACAGCAGGCCGGAGTCATAGTCGCAGTGGACGCTGGCCAGGAGCCCCCGGGCATCGAACAGGAGCCGGGCGTTGGTGCGAAAGTCCTCGAACTTGGATTCGTAATACCGGAAATACACGTCCATCTCCCCGAAAAGGCCGGTGTTGTTCCCGGCGCAGACCTGGAGGTTCGTGTTGATGTTGTGCTGGCCCCACAGAGGGGGCAGCTTCCCCGTATCGATGATCTGGTAGAAGCGGCCCAGATCATAGAGCTTTTCCAGCAGGGCGGGCTCCGCCCAGCCCGTATTCCGGCACCGGCGCAGCAGCTCCTCCCCGGAGAGGCAGCGATCCTCTCTCCGGCACAGGGAAAGACGGGACCGGTCCATCCGCTCCCCCAGGTATCCCAGGTTCCCCCGGACCCAGGCGTCGAAATCCACTTCCCTTTCCAGCAGCTCCCGGGCAGCCTCCCGGGCGGCGGCGAAGGTGAAGCTCTCCTCGATCCGCAGGACCCTGGCCAGGAGGATGAGTCCCCTGCCCCCGGTCACCCGGACCCCATCCCGGGTGAGGGCGGCCTCGCCCCCCAGGGGGACGAAGCGGAAGGCCAGGACGAAGCCCCGGGCATCGCACAGAGCAGGATCATACTGCCAGGCCGCGGTGATGCACTCCGGGCTCCGCTCCACCTGCCTGATGGCGTTCTCCAGGCTGATCCGACCGAAGGGGCCGGGGCCGCCGGGGAACCGGAGCTTGACCTCCAGCTCCGGCGCTCCCTCCGGGGCGGTGAGCCGGGCGGCGATGAGATCCCCGTCATAGACGCACAGATATTCATGGGTGAAGACGCCCAGGTCCGTGCGCCACCGGGTCGTGATCATGCCGGAGCGCAGGTCCGTCCAGCGGAGGTAATCCCGGATCCCCTCCCCCGCCCGGCAGAAGCGAAGGCGGAAGGCCTCATGGGTGCGGAGGGATTCGATGGGGTAGACGATGGGCTTATCCAGGTCGACGTACCGGTCGTGCCCCGCCTCCCGCTGGGCCTTGTCCAGCAGCCGGTCCGCTTCCTCCGGCCTGCCCTCCAGCAGGGCTTTCCGGATCTCCGCCAGATACGGGCGCAGGTCCGGGGGCCGGGGGGTGGTCCTCCATTTGGGCTCAAAGAGCATCTCCATATTGGCGGTGAGGCCGTCGGCCAGGGGGTCCCCGGTGACGTCGATGCGGTGGGAGCCGTTGCCGCTGAACAGGGCGTCCGCCGGGTCCACCGCCGGGGCCAGGGAGCAGATATTCCGCTCCGGCAGCAGGGCGGAGCGCTCCTCCGGGGGGAGGAAGGGGAAAGGGTATTCCAGATGCTTCAGCTTCATTCTCGTATCCTCCCTTTCCGGCTCATTCCAGGGCAAAGGAAGCCAGCATGGCAGCCCCCGGTCCCCGGTAGGTGAAATACAGGGCGTGGATCCCGTCCGGGATGGCGATATCTGCGGAAAACGCCGTCCACTGGTTCCGGAAGCCCAGGGGGATCCGACCCAGGGGCTCCCCTTCCAGATCGGTTCGGACCTCGAAGCAGCCCCCGGCGTAGCCCCGGGTGCGGAGGGTGATCCGCCGGACGCCCCGGCAGTCGAAATACTTGAAGCCTGCCGTCACCCCCTCCGTCATGGAGGCGATATACTGGGGCTCTTCGTCTCCGTCCCGTCCGTCCTGGGTGAGGCGGGGCCGGTTGGGGGCCTGACGGTCCGGGCGCAGATCCTCCCAGAACAGGCAGCAGGCCAGACTTGCGGAGAACTCCCCCCTGCCTTCGAAGGGGGCTCCGCCCCCGTTGGAGGTCATCTCGACCTGGGGCATGGAGCCGTCCGGCAGGACCGTGAGTTTTTCCAGGCAGCCCTGGCGGCTGAACTCCGTGCCGTTGGTGTGCCGGTGATAGAAGATATACCGCTCCCCCGCGGCCTCCACCAGGCCGCCATGGTTGTTGCCCCCCACGTTGGTCCGCTTTTTCGGGTCCTTCCAGCCGCCGACGCCGTAGTCGCAGTTGCTCACCAGCACGCCTCCGTAGCGGAAGTCCCGGAGGGGGTCCCGGCTTACCGCCCAGCACAGCTCGTTCATCCATACGGAGGAATAGACGAAATAATACAGGTCTCCGAACTTCCGGATGGAGGAGGCCTCGAAGAACTCATGGTCCTCAAAGCCGGTGCCCCGGCTGGTCTTGGCGCTGGGCACCACGAACACCGGCCCCTCCAGCACCGTGAGCATGTCCCGGTCCAGCACCGTGCCCATGGCGCCGCCCTTCTCCTTTTCGTCCCGGAAGCAGACGCCCCCGGTGTACAGCCAGGTCTTATCCCCTTCCGTCAGCACCGCCGGGTCGAACTGGGGATCGTCCCCGGGCTTCTCCCCCAGGAGGGTCCCGTCCGGGTAATGGACGTGACCGTAATACTCGTACTGCCCGGCGGGGGTATCACACACCGCCACGGAGACGATGTCCTGGTGGTCCAGCACGTAGTAGAGGTAATACCGCCCGTCCGGCCCCCGGGTCACGTCCGGGGCGTACAGGCACTGTTCCCCGCCCCGGTTGTCCGGGTCCTGGGTCTTCCGGTAGATCACCCCTTCATACCGCCAGTCCGTCAGGTCCTCCTCCGGGGCGGACCAGCAGACGTAGTCCTCCAGGCAGTAGACCCAGCCGCCGAACCGGTCATGGGAGCCGTAGACGTATACCCGTCCGCCGAACAGGTGAGGCTCCCCGTCCGGGATGTACTCCCAGGAGGGGAGATAGGGGTTGCGCAGAGGTTTATCCGCCATGAGGTTTCCCTCCCTCTTTCGTTTTTTTGATTATACCATATTCCGGGGGGAAGGAAAACGGGGGGCTCTGGGGATATCCCGCGCCTGCGGGGGCCCCTCGCCGGGGAGGCGTTTCTATCCTTGCGGATTGCCGGAGCTTCCGCGCCGGCTGGCGCGGCCCCTGCCGGGGGGCGTAACTTTCCCAGTGCGGGGAAAGTCACCAAAGGCGCACAAGGGGGGACCTTCCGAATGGTCCCCCCTTGACCCTCCCCTCCCGGCCAAGGGAGAAACCGCGCGGCGGTTTCCCCCATTGGATCCTCCTTCCGGGGGACGGGGGACGGAAGTTCTCCGCAGAACAACGAGGAAGGAGATGCGGATTGCCTTATGTTCAGCCTCCCTCACCGAGGGAGGTGGATTCGCCGCAAAGCGGCGAAGACGAAGGGAGCGCGACGACAGGCAGTTCTGACGTCAGAGCTTCTATGCACGGCACTCTTTTTTATCGCTGACAGGATTCGATCCGATATTGCCTGAATATCCCAGACGTGTTAAAATGAGTCATTCGGAATTGTCAGCGGAGCTGACGGATGAGCGGGGGGAGCCGGGGCCTCCGCCCCACTGCCGCCGCTCCGGAAAGGAGTCCTTCAGATGAAAAAGTTCTTATCCCTGCTCCTCTGCCTGATCCTGCTCTTCGGTCTTCTGCCCATGACCGCTCCGGCGAGGGCGGACAGCAGCGGGGATTGGGAGTACGAATCTGACTGCAATAATCCCGAGGGGGTAACAATCACACAGTATAGGGGCAAGGGCGGCAACGTGACAATCCCCTCCACCCTGGGCAGATCACCTGTGACCGGCATTGATTCCTCCGTTTTCTCCAACTGCAAATTGACCAGCGTATCGATCCCCGCCAGCGTCACCTCCATCGGCGAAACCTTTTTCGGCTTCTCTGATCTGCAGAGCATCAACGTCGCAAGCGAAAACAACAGCTATTGCAGCATAGACGGGGTCCTGTTCAACAAGGCAAAAACCGTGCTGGTCGCTTATCCCGGCGGAAGATCGGGTGACTATTCCATCCCCGCTGGCGTCATCGACATTGGCGCCTGGGCCTTTTACTACTGCGCCGATCTGACCGGCGTGACCATTCCCAAGAGCGTAACCCGTATTGACTACGAGGCCTTCACCGGCTGTACCGGCCTTGAACGGGTCAATATCAGCGACCTGGCGGCCTGGTGCGCCATCAGTTTTTCATCGAGCGACCTGGATGCCAGCACCAACCCGCTGGAATATGCCCATGTGCTCTATCTGAACGGCAAGGCGGTCACCAAGCTGACGATCCCCTCCGGGGTGACCCGCGTCAAAGATTACGCCTTTTCCGGCTGTTCCACCCTGAAGAGCGCGGTGATCCCCGAGGGGGTGGAAAGTATCGGCAACCGAGCCTTCTCCGACTGCAGCGGATTGACCAACGTGACCATACCCTCCACCGTGACCCGCATCGGGTATGGCGCTTTCCAGGGCTGCGGACTGGCACGAGTCAATATCAGCGACCTGGCGGCCTGGTGCGCCATTGAGTTTGCAGGAAATGGAAACTATAACAACTACACCAACCCCCTTACTCAGGCCCATGCGCTTTATCTGAACGGGGCGGAGATCAAAGACTTGACCATCCCTGCCGGGGTAACCGAAATCAAGAACTATACTTTTTCCGGGGCCAACGGACTTACCAGTGTGACCATCCCGGAAGGGGTGACCGCCATCGGCGACTATGCCTTCTGCAACTGCTCCAACCTGTCCGGCGTGGTCATCCCGGAGGGAGTGACCGGCATCGGCCGCTATACCTTCTCCTCCTGCAGCAAGCTGACCAGCGTGACCATCCCCAAAAGCGTCACCGCCATCGGCGACTATGCCTTCTCCGGCTGTTACCAGCTGACCAGCGTCAAGATCCCCTCCGGTGTGAAACGCATCGGCGAAAGGGCCTTTTCTGGGTGCGGCCTGAAAAGTGTGACCATACCCAAGAGTGTGAAGACCATGGGTTTGAACATTTTTGGCGGAAACCTAATCACCGTCGGCCCCACCGGCAGCGGCTGCGATATCCGGTACGGCTGGACCACAAGTATTCCAAAGAATTCCTTCTCTGGATGTTACAGTCTCCGAACCGCCGTGATCCCCGCTACCGTCACTGAGATCCGGGAGAATGCCTTTGCCGACTGTGGTGATCTGCGGCAGGTCCATTTCGGCGGCACGGCGGAGCAGTGGGACGAGATCCTCCTGTTCGGCGGCAATGAAGCGCTGCAGAACGCAAAGCTCTTCTTCGGCTATCAGGCCGGCGATCCGATCTTTATCGATTCCGGCAGCTGCGGAGACGATCTGACCTATACCCTGGATCAGAAAGGCAAGCTGACCATCAGCGGGACGGGCAAGATAAACCGCTCTGCGTTTATGGGAATGGGCGTTTTCAATTATTCTGATGAAATCCGCTCGGTTGTTATCAGCCGCGGTGTTACCGAAATTGGTGACGACGCATTCGAAGAATGCACCAACCTCACCAGCGTGACCATTCCCGACAGCGTGACCATCATCGGTAACGGAGCTTTCGAGTGCTGTTACAAACTGACCAGCGTGGTCATCCCCGACAGTGTCACAACCATCGGTTCGGGAGTATTCAACTTATGCGAGAGTCTGACCAGCGTGACCCTTTCCAATAGCATAACCAGCATAAATAACGATGCTTTCAATTGTACCAGTTTGACCAGCATCGTTATCCCCAAGGGCGTCACCAGCATCGGCAATTCCGCTTTTGGCGGCTGCAGCGGACTGACCAGCGTGACCATTCCCAAAAGCGTCAACAGCATCAGCGATTCCGCCTTCTACTGCTGCGCAAGCCTGACGGACGTGTATTACGGCGGCACTGCAGAAGACTGGGACAGGATAAACATCGAATTCAGCAATGAATACCTCACCTCCGCGAACATCCATTTCACCGAACCTCTGACCATCACCGGCCTCAAAGCGAACAAGACCGGCGCCGCCCCCGGCACCGCCATTACCTGGACGGCCACCGCCTCCGGCGGCTCCGGCACCCTGAAATACTACTTTATCCTCTACAAGGACGGGACCCAGATCGCGACCCGGTCCTACAGCAAGACAAAAACCTTCAGTTATACCCCCACGGAGGCCGGAACATATAAAGTAAAGGTCTACGTGAAGGATGAAGACGGCACAAAGGTCCACAAGACCGGCGCCGCCGTCACCATAGCCGTACCCCCCGTCATCACCGCTCAGCCATCCCCCAAAACCGTCACATCAGGCAAGACTGCCGTATTCACCGTCACCGCCTCCGGCACGGGGCTCACCTATCAGTGGCAGTATTCCAAGGACGGCGGGACCACCTGGTACAACAAGACCGACGCCAACTCGACCACCTATACCGTCACAGCCAAGGCCTCCTACGACGGCTTTCTCTATCGCTGCAAAGTGAAGAACAGCGCGGGCGCCGTATACTCCAACTCCGCGAAACTCACCGTCACCAGCAGCGCGGCTCCGGTCATCAGCAGCGTCAAGGCGAACAAGACCACCGCTGCGTCGGGCGAGGCCGTCACCTGGACCGCGACAGCCTCCGGCGGCACCGGAACGCTCCAGTATTACTTCAACCTCTATAAAGACGGGACCAAAATCGCCACCCAGGCCTACAGCACCGCCAGGACCTTCAGCTATACCCCCACGGAGGCGGGGACCTACAAGGTCAGGGTCTACGTGAAGGACGCCGAGGGCACGAAGGTCAGCAAGCTGAGCGGCGCGGTGACCGTCACGGATCCTGCAGTGATTTCCAGCGCCGAGGATTACGGTCTGCTCCTCTTCACCTACGTGAGGGAGAAATCGGGCTTGTTCGGCGAAGATCTGTATTACGCCCAGGTCATCCTGGGGACAGGCCAGATAATGAACAGCATGCCCATCAGCAAGACGACCTATGATTCCGGTCTGGCCACGAACACAGTGTATAAGCTGAGCCAGTACGACTCTACCTACCTCTTGACTGCCGCCAAATCCAGCGAATGCAGCATCGAGACTTATAACGCTTCCGATCCCTTCACCGACTACAGCAGTGCTAACTACATCTGGCATAACGGCAAGACCGCAGCAGATCTGACCGTCACGCTGAACAAGAACAAGCCCAAGGCCGGTTCGAATGTGATCATCGTATACACCACAGAGCAAGCAGGCGCTTCCATCGTACGAAAGGTCAAAGCCGTGTGGTTCCAGACCGCTTCGTAAGCAAAAGGAAACCAGGCCGCGCGGGTTTCCGCGCGGCCTGCCGCTCTATGCCGAACACGGACAGCGAGTATTGCCGGTGTGTTTCAGACATGGTAAAATAATAAAAGCAAACTATCATCCGTATCGACGGGAATGGGCATCGTCGATCGTTCTCCCGTTCCCCGTCATGCCCGAAAGGAGTTATGACACGATGAAAAAGCTGTTCTCCCTGTTTCTATGCCTGGTCCTGCTCTTCGGCCTTCTGCCCATGACCGCCCCGGCGAGGGCGGCGACGGCGCTCGCCGTCAGCAGCGTCAAGGCGGACAAAACCTCCGCCAATGTGGGCTCGACCGTCACCTGGACGGCCACGGCTTCCGGCGGCTTCGGAACGCTGAAGTATTATTTCAACGTCTACAAAGACGGGACCAAGGTCGCCTCCCGGGCCTACAGTGCCGCGAACACCTTCAGCTATACCCCCGCGGAAGCCGGGAACTACAAGGTCAGGGTCTACGTGAAGGACGCCGACGGCACCAAGGGCAGCAAGCTCAGCGCTGCAGTCACGGTGGCCCCCCTCGCCCGCAGCAGCGGCAAGGCGGACAAGACCTCCG
>JAEEGJ010024849.1_pt1 | contig 12369 bp, 11 predicted proteins | sample 8958761 | NCBI WGS metagenome assembly JAEEGJ01 (sample SAMN16246546, study PRJNA631951) | gut metagenome | biome: gut microbiome; feature: rumen; material: RS-attached | host: Bos | place: Iran: Karaj | collected 2018-10 | reverse complement strand
CAAGCAATGTGTCTTCCAGTACTTGGTACCATTGTCTGATTGTCTGATGTGGAACCTGGCTGTCATTGGCTACATTTGTATAATTAAGAATCTGTGAATTTGTCAATGCTGCAACATTCAAGAATTGGGCAAAAGCAGGGATGTTCCGGGCCGCCCCCTCTGCTGCTATTTCTTCTGTCAGGTATGTGTTGATATATGCAGCCAAATCCTCCTCGATATCCTGTGAGAGGAACATAAAGGGAAGCAGCCCATGTTCAAAAATAAATGGAAGGTTATAGTTGGGATTCTCATGAACCTCCGGGAATGTCAGAGGATGAAAATGGCGTTCTGTAGCACGGCCTCCCAGCAGATTTGTACCTGCATCTTTTAATTTTCGCGCACTGGAGCCGGTAAGAAGGAATCTGATATTGCGTTCTTCGATAAGAAATTGAATCTCATCCAGCAGGTTCGGACATTTTTGAATCTCATCTATTATGATTGTACAGTTCTTGAGGTTTCTCACCTCAACTTCCTGCCTAAGCAGGCCGGGATCGGTAAGAACTTTTAGCCTGAGCCGTCCGTCAAGCAGTGTCCAGAAGAGGGCAATACCCTTTTTAAGGAGCTGATTTTTTATGTAGGAGGATTTCCCTGTCTGCCTGGGGCCGAACAGGAAAAGTGATTTTGAGGAAAGAATCTTTTCCAGGTCAATAATTCTATTAATATATTCCATTTCACGTCTCTATAGTGAAATTTTATCAAAAATTCACTAAACAAACATAAAAATATCATAAATTTTTGCTATTGGCAATAGAAATTTTTAGCTTTTGCTGGTTTTCGGTCTCTCGCACCAGCCACTGGCGGACGACGGCAAGCACGTATTGCTGCTCCTCGGCCGTAAGTGCGCGCCCCTTGGGTATGCCATGCCATTTCTCTAAGCAGCTGCGGCAGCAGCAGCCGGTGGCATGCTGGGCTATGAACACGGGATGGTTCTTCATGGGTGTCTGCTTGCCGTCGTTGGGTATTTCGGCGGCGAACAGGCGAGTCTGGAGCAAATCCTTTGCATGCTCCATTATTGTATCAAGCCCCTTCTCTTTAAAATAAGACAGCTCCCGCCTGCGTAGGTGGAAGCTGCTTCTGAATTTCGAGGCTGCCAGCCGCTCAAACAGCTGGTTTAAATCCAAAAACATTTTATTTAGTAGTTATGAAGCTGTCGCCCATTCCTGGGAGTGCCTTGATCTTAGGCAGCAATGTATCTACGTCAGCTCTGCTGGTATAAGGTCCGATCTTTACTCTGTGGTATGTCTTGCCATTTGCTGTGATAGACTGGATAGATGAAGTGTATCCCTTTGCAGACAGCTCTTTCTTTATCTTCTCTGCTGCATCTGTAGTTGCATAAGAGCCGACCTGAACCCAGTAGCTGCTCTTGGTTGCAGTTGTAGTTGCAGCAGGCTTTGATGTCTGTGTCTGTGCTGGTTTTGCAGCCTGCTGTGTTGTAGTAGTTGCAGGTTTTGTTGCCGGTGCAGGTGTCGGCTTTGGTGTTGTAGTTGTTGCTGGTTTTGTTGCCGGAGCCGGTGTTGCCTTAGGTGCTGGAGCAGGGGTTGCTGGCTGCACAGGAGTCTTCTTTACCTCTGGCTTAGGCGCCGGTGCTGGTGTCTGTGCTGTCTGAACCGGAGTCTTCTTCACCTCTGGTTTTGCTGGAGCAGGGGTTGCTTTTGTGTCTGGTGCCTTCTGTTCCGGTGCCGGGGAAGCAGCCTTTGACCACTCTGTGGTTTTGCCGTTCTGTGCCAGTCCTGTGCTGTCGGAAGGGAGGAAGAAGAACATTCCTGCACCCAATAAGATAAGAACCAGGATTCCAACTGAAAGAATTGTCCATAAAAGTTTCTGCTGTTCCATATTATTTCCTTTTCTCAAGTATTTTTACTATTTTTTCCGCAGTCTTTTCACTGCTGCCTATATTACTTATAGTAAAAATATCGGCATCTGTTGAAAAATTATTAGGATTCATCTTTCTTTGAGCCCAAATTCTTTTAAAAAGAGCCCAAGGACTTACTTTCTCCCTCTTCAATCCTCTGAAAAACCGGACTATGGCAGGGGCATCCACCCAGAAAATTATGTCACACAGCTTATCAAGACCCATCTCGAACAGTATTGCGGCGTTTATGATCACATCCTGCCGCTCTACGATGATATCCTCCACCATCCTCACCATCTCGGGATGGACTATGCTCTCCAGCTTCCTCTTCTCTTCAGGGCATGAGAACACTATAGCCCCCAGCTCTCTCCGGTTCACCGAACCGTCCTGATTCCTGACTTTAGGCCCGAAGGCCTGGAACACCTTCTCCTTCTGGTTCTCCAGGGCAATATGTCCCAGCTGGTCCACATCCACATGGCAGAAGCCCATCTTCTCCAGTGGCGCTACAACTGAATTTTTTCCTGCGCAGGTCTTCCCTGCCACTCCTATGACCATCAGTGCATGTCTCCCCAGCTCTCTGCTGTCTCTATGCTTACCCTAAGTGGAATATGGAGCTTTATCACATTCTCCATCTCTTCCTTCACCAATGCCTTCATGATCTCCACCTCTTTCTGCGGTACCTCGAATATAAGCTCGTCGTGTATCTGGAGCACCATCTTGGATTCAAGCCCCTTCTCCTTAAGTTTCTTGGATATGTTGATCATGGCCATCTTCACTATATCAGCAGCAGAGCCCTGGATAGGGGAGTTGAAGGCAATCCGCTCGGCGCCGCTCCGCTCGTTGTGGTTCTTGCTGTTGATGGCGTTGACGTACCGCTCCCGCCCCAGAATTGTCTTTACACTTTCATGCTCCCGGGCATAATCCAGTGTCTCGTCGATGAACCGCTGAACGCCCGCATATTTCTCGAAATACATCTTTATGAAGCCGCTTGCCTGCTGCACCGGAATATTCAGTTCCCGTCCAAGGCGGAAGGCAGACATGCCATAGATGACGCCGAAGTTGATGACCTTGGCAACCCGCCGCTGGTCCGGGGTGACAGCTTCCTGAGGTACTCCGAATACTAATGATGCTGTGAGACGGTGGACATCCACCCCTTCCTTGAAGGCTTTGGTAAGCGCCGGGTCCTCAGACAGGTGAGCCAGCACCACCAGCTCTATCTGGGAGTAGTCGGCACTCAGGAACACCATGCCGGCCCTTGCGATGAAGGCTTTCCGGATGCGGCGCCCCTCCTCGTCCCGGATAGGGATGTTCTGCAGGTTTGGATTGATGCTGGAAAGGCGGCCGGTGGCAGTGCCGGTCTGCCGGAAGGTGGTGTGGATCCTGGAGCTTGAGTCTGTCTGCTGGGGCAGTGCATCCACATAGGTGGACTTAAGCTTTGCCAGAGCCCGGTAACGCAGTATCATCTGGGGCACCACATCCTCCAGGGCCAGCTCCTCCAGCACCGATGTGTCGGTGGAATAGCCGGTCTTGGTCTTCTTTATAGGCTTGAGCTTCCGGTCGGTGAAAAGTACTTCCTGGAGCTGTTGGGTGGAGTTTATGTTGAACTCCTTGCCGCACTCTTGGTAGATAGCCTTCTCCATGGCGCTCAGGTGGGCATCCAGCTCCACCGAATATTTCTCCAGCACATGCTTGTCTATGCGGATTCCCTCCAGCTCCATGTCTCCCAGTATGGTGACAAGGGGCATCTCCACATCGAAGAAAAGCTTCTCGTTATGATCTTTCACGACAGGGTAAAGGTGCTCATAGAGGCGGAAGGTGATGTCTGCATCCTCGGCCGCATACTCCTTGGCCTGTTCCAGCGGCACATCCTGAAAGAATTTGCCCTTTGGCACAACCTCGTCGTAGGCAATAGTCTTGTAGCCGAAGTAGTGGTCTGCCAGATAATCCATGTTGTAAGTGGAGATCCGGGTGTCCACCAGCCAGGCGGCGACCATGGTGTCGAACCAGATGTTGGCAGGGTTTATGCCCCAGCGCTTAAGCACCTGGTAGTCGAACTTGAAGTTCTGTCCCACCAGCCTGAGAGCCGGGTCTTCCAGGATCTGCCGCAGCTTGTTCTTTACTATTTCCTCCGGGATGAAAGTCTGCCCCTCGGCCTGGAGCGGGATGTAGAAGCCCTCCTCCGGCTTGATGGCGATGGAGAAGCCCACCGGCCGGTTTGACACAAAGTCCAGGCTGTCGGTCTCGGAGTCGAAAGCATAGATGCCAGCCGCCTTGACCTTGGTTATAAGCTCATCCAGCTGGTGGAGCTGGGTTATTGCAGTGTAGGTGCCCTTCTTTGCTGCCGGCCTGGATTCCCCGGTGGTCAGCCCCAGGGTCCCTTCCTCTGAGTCTGGGTTCTGTGAGAACAGGCCCCCCTCGGGAACCCCAGCCTTCTCCTCCAGCCACTTGATGGCACTCTTGATTCCCTCCTGCTTGAGGAGAGGCACTGCTGCCATGTAATCCAGGTTGGCGGTGGAGAAATCATCCAGGCACTGCTCCAGTGGCACATCGGTGCAGAGCTGAACCAGCTTCCGGCTGAGTAAACAGTCCTCATGGCCAGCCTCCAGCTTTGCCTTGCTGGCCCCTTTGATGTTTTCTATATTCTCATAGATGCTGTCGATATTCCCGTAGGCCTGGAGCAGGTTCACGGCACCCTTGGGGCCTATTCCCTTTACCCCTGGGATGTTGTCGGCAGTATCGCCGCAGATGGCAAGATAATCCAGTATCTGCTCGGGCCATACTCCCCATTCCTTATAGACACCGTCCCTGTCCATCTCGTTGTAGTCGTCCTTGCTGTAGCGGATCACCTTTATGTTGTCGTTCACCAGCTGGAGCAGGTCCTTATCCCCTGTGATTATGCGGCATTGGGAGTCTTCTGCCTGGCACTTCCTGGCGTAGGTGGCAATTATGTCGTCAGCCTCGTAGCCGTTCATTCTTATGGCTGCTATTCCCAGGGCCTTGAGTATAGCCTCAATCCGTGGAATCTGGGCATGGAGATCCTCCGGGGTCTTGTCCCGGGTGGCTTTGTATTCAGGGTACATCTGGTGGCGGAAGGTGGGGGTCAGGGAATCGAGAGTCACCAGGAAATATTCGGGGTTGTAACGGTCGAAAAGGCTGAAAAGGGTGCGGAAAAAACCGAACACGGCCGAGCTGTTCTCCCCTTTGGGATTCATCATTGGATTGCGGATGAAGGCAAAGTAGGATTTATAGATAAGGCTGTAGCCGTCAAGGATAAAATAGGTTTTCATGGGACCTCCACCTTTGATTATATTCTATATTATATTTTTTTTCACGGGATTTGATTGATATAATGTATTTTTTAGTCTATGCTGATTAAAAAAGGAGAAAAAAGTGAAAACTTCATCTAAAATTCTTATCTGCGCACTGGTTCTTTTACTCTGTGCAGCTTTTGCATTTGCTGGTGGAAAGAAAGAGGCTTCCAGCTCTGATAAGGCATATGTTGCCGGAAAGGGAACTCTTGTAGTAGGAATCACAGATTTCGCACCAATGGACTACAAGGAAGGAAACGAGTGGATCGGCTTTGATGCTGATATGGCAAAGGCATTTGCCAAGGAACTTGGAGTAAAGTGCGAGTTCATCGAGATTGACTGGGACTCCAAGAGCATGGAGCTGGAGAACAAGACAATCGACTGCGTATGGAACGGAATGACCCTTACCGACGGTGTAAAGAAGGCAATGGCTACATCCAATGCTTACTGCAACAACGCACAGATCATCGTAGTGAATAAGGCTAAGGCAGGAGCTCTCAAGACAGCTGCTGATGCCAAGGCTCTCAAGTTTGCCGTAGAGGCAGGAAGTGCCGGAGAGGCTGCTGCAAAAGACAATGGCTACAAGGCTACTGCTGTTGAGACACAGGCTGCCGCAGTAATGGAAGTTGCTGCCGGAACATCCGAGGCTTGTATCATCGACTCCCTCATGGCTGCCGCAATGGTTGGCCCAGGAACATCATACCCGGACCTGACATACACAGTTGCTCTTACAGAAGAGGAGTACGGTGTGGGCTTCAGAAAGGGATCTGACCTTGTTCCAGCAATCAATGATTTCTTCAAGAAAGCATATGCTGACGGCTCTATGATGAAGGCTGCCGAGAAGTACGGCACACAGGCTTCAATCATCCCACAGAAATAATGATTCAGGAAGTTCTGCTCCGCCTCTGTGACGGGTTTATAAAGACAATTGAGCTCTTTCTGCTCACACTGGCCGGAGCAATTCCCCTTGGACTTGTTGTGTCATTCGGTTCAATGGCCAAGTTCAAGCCCCTGAAATTTATTGTCCGTTTTATAGTCTGGATCGTGAGGGGAACACCTCTCATGCTCCAGCTTATCGTTATCTACTACGGGCCCGGACTCCTGTTCCACGCCAACATCTGGGGCATGGGCACCTCCGGGCGTTTCACCGCCGTAATGGTGGCCTTCATAATCAACTATTCCTGCTATTTCTCAGAGATCTACCGGGGTGGAATCGAGAGCATCTCCAAGGGACAGTACGAGGCTGGCCAGGTACTGGGACTCACAAGGCGCCAGGTCTTCTTCAAGATTGTGCTCCTGCAGGTTATCAAACGCATCGTTCCCCCCATGGGCAACGAGATAATCACTCTGGTGAAAGATACTTCCCTTGCCCGGGTAATTGCTGTATATGAGCTTATCTGGGCCGGACAGACATTCATCAAGTCGGACGGAATAATCTGGCCTCTTTTCACAACAGGAGTTTTCTATCTTGTCTTCAGTGGACTCCTTACCATTCTTCTTTCCAAGTTTGAGAAGAAGCTGAGCTATTTCAATTGATGGAGGAAAAGATGCCGATTCTGGAAGTGAAAGATATACACAAGCATTTTGGTTCAAACGAGGTTCTCAAGGGCATCTCCTTCTCCCTTGACAAGGGCGATGTGCTGGGAATAATCGGTTCCTCCGGCGGCGGAAAGACTACTCTGCTGCGGTGCATCAACTTTCTTGAGAGGGCAGATAAAGGAACCATCTCTGTCAATGGCAAGGTGATCTTCGACGCGGCTCAGCGGGATCTGACTGTTGAGCAGCAGCGGGAGAACCAGCTTAACTTCGGTCTTGTGTTCCAGCAGTTCAACCTTTTCCCTCAGTACACTGTGCTTGAGAATGTGGAGCTTGCGCCCCGTCTCCTTAAGCGCTATCCCGAGGCCGAGATACGGGAACGGGCCATGTCCCTCATCAAGAGGGTAGGCCTTGAGCAGAAAATTGACCATTATCCATGTCAGCTTTCCGGCGGTCAGCAGCAGCGTGTGGCTATTGCAAGGGCTCTTGCCATGAACCCATCCATCCTGTGCTTCGACGAGCCTACAAGCGCCCTTGATCCGGAGCTTACAGGGGAGGTCCTCAAGGTAATCAGGGAGCTGGCAGAGGCTAAGATGACCATGATTGTGGTGACCCACGAGATTGCCTTTGCCCGGGATCTTTCAGACAAGATTATCTTCCTGGACCACGGAGTGATTGCAGAACAGGGCCCTGCAAAGCAGGTTATCGACAACCCCCAGAACGAGCGCACCAGAGCATTCCTGAGCAAATACTGATATGAAATACAAGAACATTATCTTCGACCTGGACGGCACTATCACCGACTCAAAGCCGGGCATTGTCAAAGGTGTGCAGTATGCCCTCCACTGCTATGGAGTGGATGAGCCTGACCTGGATAAGCTGACCTCCTTTGTGGGGCCGCCGCTCTACCAATCGTTCATGGACTATCTTGGCTGTCCTGAGGATGAGGCCAAGGAGGTGGTGGAGTGCTACCGGGAATACTATGCCGAGACCGGGCTGTACGAGAATGCCCTGTATGAGGGGGTCGAGGCTCTGCTGTATGCACTGAAGGAGAAGGGATACCGGCTCCTGATTGCCTCCTCAAAGCCACGGCTTTATGTCAAGCGTATCCTCTCCTATTTCCGGGTTATGCGCTACTTTGATATTGTGGAAGGAAGCGAGCTGGACAGCAAGCGCACCGATAAGGCTGAGCTTCTCAGCTATTTGCTTGAGAAGTGGAATCTGAAGGCTGACGAGTGCATAATGGTAGGTGACCGGAAGCATGATATTCTGGGAGCCAAGGCCAACGGCATGGATTCAATAGCGGTGGGTTATGGATATGGCTCTGAAGATGAGCTTTCAAAAGCAGGCCCGACTCATTTTTTCTCTACAATAGAAGAAGTTAAAAACTTTTTTCTCAACTGATACATCCAATCTGTTTTTTTGATTGAAATACCAACGCGTAAGTGATATTCTAATAATATAATTCTAAACACATAAAAGGATAAAACATGAATTATTCAAAAGTAGTCAACCTGGGTATTGTGGCATGTCCAGGCGGAGAGGCCTTCTGTGATACAATTGTAGATTACCTTAAGCGGAATTATACAGCAAAGCACAGACAGAAAGTTGAGCTGATTGCAAAGGCATACGGCATCTCTAGAGATGAGGCTGAGGCAAAGATCAACATGCAGTCAGACATCCTTGATCCGGACAACTTCGATCCTAACAAAGACATTCACGCTTATGAGTGCCCTGAGTTCAAGATTCCTACAAAGTGCACCCGGTTCGCCAACGGCGAGTTCAAGACCGAGATTCTCTCCTCTGTCCGGGGTATGGATGTGTTCATCATCCAGGACTGCGAGAACCATTATCCTATTGATGTGAACGGTGACGGCAAGAAACATGTCCTCTCTGTTCCAGATCATGCATTTATCCTTTTTGCAACCATAGATGCAGTAATCCAGTCAGGTGCCCGCTCTGTGAACGTCGTGGTTCCTGTCTATCCATTTGCCCGCCAGCATGAGCGCAAAGGAAGAGAGGCACTTACCGCATCCCTCTTCGGAAGAATCCTTGAGTACATGGGCGTCAAGAAGATCATCACCCTGGATATCCACTCCAAGGAGATTGAGAACAGCTTCAACCGCCTGCGGATGGAGAACCTCCACGCATCATACCAGATCATCAGAGAGCTTTCCGAGCTGGTTGACCTTGAGGACGAGAACCTGGTTATCGTATCTCCGGATACCGGAGCTGTGGACAGGAACAAGTTCTATGCAAACAACCTGAACAAGCCTCTGGCTCTTATCTACAAGGAGAGGGACTATTCAAAGGTTACCGGCGATGCAAAGAGCACAAATATTGTATCCATGAAGCTCCTTGGAAATGTAAAGGGCAAGACTGTGTTCATGGCAGACGATATGCTGGGAACAGGTGGAACCCTTATCGAGGCAATGAAGCATCTTAAGGCCGAGGGAGCAGAGAAGATCATCTGCGCAATCAGCCTGCCGCTCTTCACAGGAAAAGCAATCGAGAGCTTTGACGAGGCTTACAAGCAGGGATACTTCACCAAGCTTATCGGAACCAATGCTGTATACCATGGGGACGATCTTTTGAGCAAGGAGTGGTATGTAAGCGCAAGTGTTTCCGACCTCTTTGCCCGGATTATCTCCAGGCTGCATCAGAATAGGCCGATTACTCCTGTTGTAGACAACAAGATGATCATCCAGCAGCTGATCCAGAGCAAGAAGTGATGTATGCCCTCTGTCTGGATATCGGCACCTCCAGCCTGAAAGGGGCTGTGATTTCTTCTGTTGGAGAACTGGTATCGGAGGGACGGATTTATTATAAGGAAGGTGTGGTCTGGCAGCAGGCTCTTGGTGAGCTTGTGCAGAAGCTGGACCGCACCTTTTCTGTTTCTGCTGTGGCAGTGAGCGGCAGCGGACCCACATTTATTCCACTTAAAAAAGATAACACAATCGGAAAGCCTCTTTTCTGGAATGACAAAAGGGAAAAGCCCCTTGCCCATGGGTGCTCGCTCTATCTGCCCAAGCTGATGTGGCTAAAGGAAAACTGTCCGCAGGAATACGAGGATACAAAGCAGTTCCTGACCATGGATGGCTATTTCAATTATCTTTTGACCGGTGAATGTGCTGCCCCTGTTTTTGATGACAGATTTATCCCATTCTTCTGGAGCAAAGAGGATGCAGAGCAGAATGGAATTGCGTTTGAGAAGCTGCCGCCCCTGGTGCATACCGGGGAGAAGGTCGGCACGGTCACCCCGGCGGCGGAAAAACTGTTCGGGATAAAAGCAGGGATTCCGGTGTTTGCCGGCGGCAGCGATTTCCTTATGGCCATACTGGGTACTGCGACCCTTAAGGCCGGCCAGATCTGCGACCGGGCGGGAACCTCGGAGGGGATCAATTACTGCTGTGCTGGCGATAAAGCTGTGAGTGGCGAAGGGCTCCGGGTTATGCCCCATATCACCCCGGGATGCACAAATATTTCTGTAAGGCTTTCTGAGAGCGCCCATCTGATAGAGACCGACCGGGAGCAGTATGGCCGCTCCCTCTGCCGCGCTCTCCAGGCACTGGAGAGCGAAGGCTGCACAGCAGAGGCGCTCCGCTTGTCGGGAGGCCAGGCTAAGAATGCAGGATGGAACCAGCTGCGGGCCAATATAACCGGCAAGAGAGTGCTGGTTCCTGAGATTGCGGACGGGGAACTGGCCGGCTGTGCATGTGCAGCCTTCTCGGGGCTGGGGCTCTGGGAGAGCCCGGCCCAGGCGGCAGAGGCGATAGTGCGCATAGCCCGGGAATATATCCCGGAATAATCAGACTTTTCTGCTCTTTGTATACTTTTTCTGCATCTCGGCAGCTATCTTCTGCCCTGTTGGTGTGGTTGTGGCACCTATTCCCTTGCACTTGCACACAATCTTCCCGATAGTGACAAAAGCATCGTGCTCCTCGTCAAAAGGAATGACTGGATCAAAGCCTGCCATGACCGCATTGGCGCAGGTGAAGGCAGTGGCTGTGGCGCTCATGTTCCGGGCTATGCAGGGCACCTGCACAGTGCCGGCCACCGGGTCGCAGACCAGGCCTGAAAGGCACTGCAGGGTCATGGAGGCGGCGTCGCATGCCTGATGCACCGTGCCACCCAATATTTGCACCAACGCCCCGGCTGCCATGGCTGCTCCGCAGCCTATCTCGGCCTGACACCCGAGACCACCGCCTGAGAAGTTGTTGGTCCGCGCCATAATCACCCCAATCACACCTGCGGTGAGGAAGGCCTTCACCATGGCGCTCACATCGGGGGCGGCGCTGTATATGGCCGCCGGCACAATGCCGCTGGAGCCGCCGGTGGGCAGGCACACTATTATGCCGGCCGAGTTGCTGTATTCCATCACTCCCAGGGAAAGGGGAACTGCAAAATCCAGAATCCCGGTGGAGAAAAATTTTTTATTCTTTTTATTGATATACTTTTTCAGAAGCTGGTTTGCCTTGGGAGTAATCATTCCGTTTATGTCGAAATCTCCCTCTGCTCCCCGGCCTATTCCTTCAAGGCAGATATTCCAGAGCTCTGTGGCATGATCAAACACAGCCTTCTCGCTCCAGCCGCTTATTGCAGCCTCGTATTTGACTGCCGCCTGCCAGATGCTGCATCTTTTCTTCCTGCAGAACTCCTCCAGCTCCTTTGCGGTCTGGAATGGGGGCTCTCCCTTTTCTCTGCAGACCACTGGGTGTACAGGTTTAAGGAAAGAAGTCCTGCTGTACAGCTTGGCATACTCCTTGACCAGCTGCCCCAGCTCTTTCTTCTCTGCGGGGTCTGAGCAGAAGATGGAGAGTATAGCCTTCCCGTCGTTCCCTGTCGAGCCGGTTGGCTTGAACTTATTGAATGCCTTCTCCAGTTTTTTTATCCGGGCCGTATCTGAGAAAAGCAGCAGCACATAGCTGTCTCCCTTTATATCCAGGGCACAGCCGTCAATCTCCTTTATAAGCACAGTGCCGCCGCCGGTGGAGTCTGCGATTATAACCATATCATCCACATGGATGCGGCTTCCCTTCATGGTTCCAAGCCCTTTCCAGCTCTTGGAGTCAAACTCTATGGAAAGTCCTGCTTTCTTTGCATCCTTATAGGCTTTTGATATATCGTACTTAGTTATATCTTTGCCCAGCAGACCGCTTATAAGGGCCAGGTCGCTCTTGCTGCCTAAGAATGTGCGGGCAAAGCTGGTGCTGGAGGCCAGCTCCATAAATACTTTTTCAGGCGTTCTGCCCACAATCTGACGCACCAGGTCACCGATGCGATAAGGGGCCGCAGTATTGGAGCTTGATGGGCCTGGGGCCACAGGTCCCAGCACATGGTTGAAGATAGAGGGATATGATTTCATGACCGTTTTCAATCCTTTGCTATATTAAGCAGAATTTCCTGGTTGTAGTTGTCGCACCAGGTTTCAAGTGCAGTTATTACCTGCTGCAGAACGGGGGAAATATATTTTTCTTTATGATAAATAAGGAAGAAATACCGGAACAGACCGCCGTCAATAGGTATGGATTTGAGCTTTCCGCTTCTTACATAATCTCCGATGATATGTCTTGAGATAATAGAAATAGCATTTGTATTGCCAACAATGTCTGCCACCAGCCGGGGAGAATAGAT
>JAEEGJ010024848.1_pt1 | contig 12369 bp, 9 predicted proteins | sample 8958761 | NCBI WGS metagenome assembly JAEEGJ01 (sample SAMN16246546, study PRJNA631951) | gut metagenome | biome: gut microbiome; feature: rumen; material: RS-attached | host: Bos | place: Iran: Karaj | collected 2018-10 | reverse complement strand
CTTCCGCGTGGTGGATACCACCAACCTCTTCTCTATTGAACTGGATACCGTGGAAGACTTTGAGAATGCTAAGCAGTTGATTCCTGCATCACTTTATGATTAAGAAAGAATAACTTAAAATTACGAATAAAATGAATTTTCTTGATAGAAATGAATTTAACTTTGAGCCCAGCCAGAAAGTGGTAGAGGCCATTAAGAGCTTCGATCCTAAGGATCTGTGCTTCTATACCCGTATCTATGACCAGGGTAAGAAGAGTGTTATCAGCGTGCGCGTCGGTGAGATTTACGGCGTACCCGAGGAGCAGGTGCTGCTGACCTATGGTGGTGAGGATATGCTGAAGAACGCTATTCACTATTTCCTGTCAATCAATAGTCAGGAGGTGAACGGCACTCCCAATACGAAGATCCTGATTCCTGAGTTCTCTTGGTGGTATTATAATAAGGTGGCTCAGGAGTGTGGCGGTACCTTTGAGATGTATCCCCTGCACGAAAAAGAGGATACCTTTGCTTATGATATCGACGAGGTTATCGAGTACACTAACCGTGTGCATCCCCGTATGCTGTTGCTGGCATCGCCCAACAACCCCACGGGTAACGGATTGACTCCCGATGAGACTGCCCGTATTCTGGAGAATATTCCTTCAGATACGATTGTGCTGATTGACGAGGCTTATGCCAGCTTTATATCAAAAGATACTGCATATATTGCACCGCTGGTAAATAAATACAATAACCTGATCATCTCACGCACTCTGTCTAAGTTCTATGGACTGCCCGGTTTGCGTTGCGGTTTCGGATTTATCGGTAAAGGTCATGATCAGTTCCTGAGTTATGTGAATAAGTACCTGGGTTATAACCGTTTCTCTGAGGCTGTGGCTCTTGCTGCCCTCGAGAGTGATGACCACTATCGTCGTGTAGCCGATGATATGGAGTGGGGCCGTCAGCTCTTCAAGAAGGAGCTTGGCGACAAGCCTGGATTCAAGGTGTATAAGTCTGTTGCTAACTTTATCCTCATCAAGTATCCTATTGAGATTAAGGAGGCTCTTCAGAAGGCACTTGCCGACCAGAACTACAAGATCAAGTTCATGAGTGATAAGGGTCTGGAGTCATGTCTGCGTATCACCCTTGGTCGCAAGGAACAGACACAGACCGTATGCGACACCATTCTGAAGGTCTTCAATAACAAGTAAGCCGATGATTGGAGTGATATTAGCCGCAGGAATGGCAAAGCGCCTGCGTCCCCTGACGGATACGAAACCAAAGTGCCTGCTCGAAGTGGGTGGAATCACCTTATTGGAGCGCACAGTGCGTGCTATGCAACAGGCGGGCATCAGCGAGTTTGTGGTGGTGACGGGCTATCTGGAAGAGATGATTCGCACATTCCTGGAGCAGTATGCCGCTAAGGATAAGTCTGCCAACAAACCGCACTTCACCTTTCTCCACAATGCCGACTACGAGCACAATAACAACATCTATTCGCTCTGGATGGCAGGTAAGGTGGTTCGCGGACGCGAGTTCCTGCTGATGGACAGCGATATTCTCTGTGACCACGCTGCAGTTGTGCGCATCGCAGAGGAGCCAGAATCGGCCCTCGCCGTCAACCGTCACGAACTGGGTGAAGAAGAGATGAAGGTCGTTGTCGATAACGCCATGCATATCACGGAAATCAGCAAGACCTGCCGCCCAGAGACCGCTATCGGTGAGTCTGTAGGCATCGAGAAGATATCAGCCACCTATAGCGAAGCCCTTTATCGTGAACTCGACCAGATGATTCTGCAGGAAAAGCTCATCGACATCTTCTACGAGCGTGCCTTTGAGCGACTGATTCCTCAAGGTCATACCTTCCGCGTGGTGGATACCACCTGTTACTTCTCGTATGAACTGGATACGCCTGAAGATCTGGCTCAGGCACAAGCCGTGATGCCCGAAAGTCTAAAATTCGTAGCAATTTGACAATATTGCGCGATTTTTGTTGCATTTTGAAAACTATTTGCTAACTTTGCAGCCAAAAAAGAGAACTAAGCAAAGATATTATGAATAAAATTGTAAGAAAAGAACAGTTTTCGGAGAAGGTCTTTCTCTTTGAGATTGAGGCTCCACTGATTGCTAAGAGCCGTAAGGCTGGCAACTTCGTGATTGTTCGCGTAGGCAAGAAAGGTGAGCGCATGCCACTGACTATCGCCGCCGCTGACATTGAGAAGGGTACCATCACGCTGGTGGTACAGAAGGTGGGTCTCTCATCCATGAAACTTTGTGAACTTCAAGTCGGCGACTACGTAACTGACGTAGTAGGCCCACTTGGCAATCCGACGAAGATCGAGAACTACGGCACTGTTGTCTGTGCTGGTGGCGGTCTGGGTGTTGCGCCCATGTTGCCTATCATCCAGGCTCTGAAGGCTGCAGGTAACCGTATCCTCAGCGTGATGGCTGGTCGTTCGAAGGATCTTATCATCCTCGAGGACAAGGTGCGCGAGTCGTCTGATGAGGTGATCATCATGACCGACGACGGATCTTACGGTGAGAAAGGTGTCGTGACGGTTGGTATCGAGAAGTTCATTGAGCAGGAGCATGTCGATAAGGTATTCGCCATCGGCCCTCCCATCATGATGAAATTCTCAAACCTCACTGCCCAGAAACATAACATCCCTTGTGAAGTCAGCCTCAACACCATCATGGTCGATGGTACAGGTATGTGCGGTGCTTGCCGTCTGACAATTGGCGGTAAGACGAAGTTTGTCTGCATCGACGGCCCTGAGTTCGACGGTGCTCTCGTTGACTGGGATGAGATGTTCAAGCGCATGGGTACCTTCAAGCGCGCTGAGCAGGAAGAGGTAGAGCACTATCAGGAACACCTCGATAGCATCGCAGCTGATGAGACCGTCAAGGTAGAGACCACCGATATCGTGATGGACGACGATCCTACCAACGATACCATTGAGGTACTCACTGACCGCAACGCAGCTTGGCGTGAAGAGCTCCGCAAGAGCATGAAGCCGAAGGAGCGTACACAGATTGAGCGTGTCATCATGCCTGAACTCGACCCCGTCTATCGTGCCACAACCCGTACAGAGGAAGTGAACAAGGGTCTTACCAAGGAGATGGCAATGACAGAAGCTAAGCGCTGTCTTGACTGCGCTAAGCCAACCTGTGTCGAAGGCTGTCCTGTGAACATTAATATCCCTTCATTCATCAAGAATATCGAGCGCGGTCAGTTCCTAGCTGCAGCCAAGGTGCTGAAGAACACCTCTGCCCTACCCGCTGTCTGCGGACGTGTTTGTCCTCAGGAGAAGCAGTGCGAAAGCAAGTGTATCCACCTGAAGATGAACGAGCCCGCTGTCGCTATCGGTTATCTGGAGCGCTTTGCAGCCGACTTCGAGCGTGAGAGTGGCAATATCTCTCTGCCTGAGATTGCACCAGCCAACGGTATCAAGATTGCCGTCGTGGGTTCAGGTCCTGCTGGTCTCTCCTTCGCTGGTGATATGGTGAAGAAGGGTTACGATGTCTATGTATTCGAGGCACTGCACGAAATCGGCGGTGTGCTGAAATATGGTATTCCTGAGTTCCGTCTGCCTAACAAGATTGTCGATGTAGAAATCGAGAACCTTGCCAAGATGGGTGTCCACTTCCAGACTGACGTCATCGTGGGTAAGACCATCAGTGTAGAGCAACTCGAGGCACAAGGCTTCAAGGGCATCTTCGTAGGCTCTGGCGCAGGTCTGCCAAACTTCATGGGCATTCCTGGTGAGAATAGCATCAACATCATGTCGTCAAACGAGTATCTGACGCGTGTGAACCTGATGGATGCTGCGAATCCAACTACCGACACTCCGCTGAATCCCGCCAAGAGCGTACTCGTCGTGGGTGGTGGTAATACTGCTATGGACTCTTGCCGTACGGCTAAGCGTCTGGGTGCTGAGGTTACCCTCGTCTATCGTCGTTCTGAGGTTGAGATGCCTGCACGACTCGAGGAGGTGAAGCATGCCAAGGAGGAAGGCATCAACTTCCTGACGCTCCACAATCCCATCGAGTATATCGCCGACGAACAGGGAGCCGTCAAGCAGGCTGTGCTGCAGGTGATGGAACTCGGCGAGCCCGATGCCTCAGGTCGTCGTTCACCTGTGCCTGTAGAGGGTAAGACCGTCACACTCGATGTCGATCAGGTCATCGTAGCTGTCGGTGTATCGCCAAACCCACTGGTTCCGAAGTCTATCCCTGGCCTCGAGCTCGGCCGCAAGAACACGATTGCCGTGAGCGAGGAAATGCAGTCCAGTCGCCAGGAGATCTTCGCAGGAGGTGATATCGTGCGTGGTGGTGCTACCGTAATCCTTGCTATGGGTGACGGCCGTCGCGCTGCCCTCAACATGGACAAGCACCTGCGTGGAGAATAATCAATCGATAGAGAGCCGTCGCCTTGCGCACCGTTTGAATGAACGGTTCGTCAAGGCGATGGCTGCTTATCATCTGATAGAAGATGATGACAAGATACTCGTGGGACTATCCGGTGGCAAGGACTCCCTTCTGCTGACGGAACTGCTGGCTAAACGAGCCTGCATACAGCACCCACGATTCAAGGTGGAAGCGATCCATGTGAGGATGGAGAACATCCAGTACCAGACAGATACCTCGTATCTCGAACAGTTCTGCAGCGCATTGAATGTACCCCTGCATGTGGTAACCACCAGCTTTGAGGTCGGCAATGCTCATGGTGAGGACCTCCGCAAGCAGAAGCAACCTTGTTTTCTCTGTTCGTGGAACCGTCGCAAGCAGCTCTTCAACCTCGCTCAGGAACTGGGTTGCAACAAGATTGCCCTCGGACACCATCAGGATGATATCATCCACACGGCCTTGATGAACCTGACCTATCAGGCACACTTTGCCACGATGCCCGTCCGTCTCCGTATGCGGAAGATGCCGCTCACGATCATACGACCACTCTGTCTGATACAGGAACACGACATCAAGGCATGGGCTGAGATACAGCACTACCAGAAACAGCAGATGCTCTGTCCCTACGAGACCAATTCTCACCGCACGGACGTAAAACGCATCTATGACCAACTGGAGCAGATGAATCCAGAAGTGCGATATAGCATCTGGAATGCTCTCGAGAACGATAACAAACTGATTGAAGATTAATACCCTATTTGGAATATGAAGTTTAGGAACATCGCCATACTCTCATTGGCTCTATTGTTGCCGCTCACGATGAGTGCGCAAAAGAAAAAGAAACGTGCCAAGAAGAAAGCCGTTGTAGAGCAACCCCAGGAGGATCCACGCATCACCAGTATGAGGGAGATGACACAGCAGATTATGATCATCGACAGCATCGTCACCGACAAGGAAAAAGTACTTGCTCATCTGCGCATCTCTTCTGAAGCCGGTGCGCTCATGACCACCAGCGATTTCTTGGGCAAACAGTCGTCAGGCTCTGCCTTCGTCAACGAGATGGGCAACAAGGCCTATTTCAGCATGCCCGACGACAGCCTGCGCCAGCAGCTCTTCACCAGCGACCTGTTAGGTGGTGAGTGGAGCAGTCCGCAGCTACTTCAAGGACTTGGTGAGGGAATGACAGAAGCCTCCTACCCTTTCATGCTCACTGACGGTATCACCTTCTACTTCGCAGCCAAGGGCGAAGAGAGCATCGGTGGCTACGATATTTTCTTCACCCGTTATGACTCGCGCAACAGCTGTTTCTTCAAAGCAGAGAACATCGGCATGCCCTTCAACTCTGAAGCCAACGACTACCTGTATGCCATCGACGAGTATAACAAGATAGGCTACTTCGTCAGTGATCGTCGTCAGCCAGAGGGTAAGGTATGTATTTATGTCTTTATCCCAGCCGAGAGCCGTCAGACTTACGATGTCTCAGCATACACAGAGCAACAACTGCGCGCCTTATCAACTATCAGTCGTATCGCCGACACTTGGAGCAACGAAAAGGAACGCAAGGCTGCCCTCGCCCGCTGGAAGCAAATCGGCAAGCAACAGACCGTCAATGCCAATCCCAAGGATCCTGCGACACTGCTCGTCATCAACGATGCCCTCACCTACGGTTCATCAAAAGAGTTTCGTTCACAAGATGCAGCAGGCTTCTATTCTCAGCTCGTAAGTGTCCGCCGCCAATTGGAGACGCTCAACGACCAACTGGATAAGTTGCGCATACTCTACCAGAATGCCACCAAGGCAGACAGAAAATCACTCAGCAACGAAATCCTTCAAGCCGAGGCCGACGTCCTGCAGTTGAAGAGTCGCATCAAGAGCCTTGAGAAACAAGCACGTAACGCAGAACTGAAAGTTATCAACTAATATCATAAGTCTATGAATAAGAAACATTTCCCAGAATCCGAACTAATCATCAATGCCGATGGCTCTTGCTTCCACCTGCATCTGAAGCCCGAACAACTGGCTGACCGCGTGGTACTTGTTGGCGACCCGGCACGCGTGACGGCTGTTGCTGCCAACTTTGAAGAAATTGAATGCGAAGTATCCAACCGTGAATTCCATACCATAACCGGAACATACAAAGGCAAGCGCATCACTGTACAATCAACGGGAATAGGCTGCGACAATATTGATATTGTGCTAAACGAACTGGACTCGCTTGCAAATATCGACTACGACACCAGAACGGAGAAAGATGAGCATCGCTGTCTGACAATAGTACGCATAGGTACATGCGGAGGACTGCAGCCATTCACTCCCATCGGTTCTATTGTGGCTTCAGTGAAAAGCATCGGCTTCGACGGACTTCTAAACTACTATGCAGGCAGAGACAATGTCTGCGACCTAAAGATGGAGGAAGTATTCAAGAAACACATGAATTGGAATCCTCTCAAAGGTTCTCCATATATTGCTGTGGCTGACAAGAGCTTGGTTGAACAGATAGCCCGAGACGATATGGTGCGAGGATATACTGTTGCTTGCGGCGGTTTCTACGGACCTCAGGGACGACAACTCCGCATAGCTATTGACGACCCCTGTCAAAACGAGAAAGTGGAGTCGTTCGAATACGAAGGACTCCGCATATGCAATTTCGAGATGGAGTCGTCGGCACTTGCAGGTCTGGCTTCGCTCATGGGACATCGAGCCATGACGTGCTGTATGGTAATTGCAAATCGCTATTCCCAGCAGATGAAAACCAGTTACCAGACCTCACTAAAGAAAATCATAAAAGACGTAATTGCACGTATCTGATGAACAACGATACAATCTGCGCACTTGCAACAGCTCCAGGTGGAGCACTCGGAATCATAAGAATCTCAGGCCACCAAACGCTTGAGATTCTTTCCCGTATCTTCTCCAAAGATCTCACGAAGGCACACCCCAACACCATTCACTACGGACACATCAAGGATGGCGCAGAGATCATCGACGAAGTATTGGTAAGCATCTTCCGAGCCCCTCACTCCTATACAGGCGAAGACAGCGCAGAAATCTCCTGTCACGGATCACGTTATATTCTGAATAAAGTGTTGGCTTTGCTGATTGCAAACGGATGCCGTCAGGCTGGACCTGGTGAGTATACCCAGCGAGCCTATCTCAATGGCAAGATGGATCTCTCACAGGCCGAAGCTGTAGCCGACCTTATCGCCTCTACCAATCAGGCTACCCATCGTCTCGCTATCAGCCAACTGCGTGGTGGCATCTCTACTGAACTCTCACGCCTGCGTGAACAGCTGTTGAAGCTGACCTCTCTACTCGAATTGGAACTCGATTTCTCAGACCATGAAGACCTCGAATTCGCAGACAGATCAGAACTGCTTGAATTAACAAAAACTATTGACAGTCACATCCAGCGGCTTGCCAAAAGTTTCGAAGCAGGACAAGCTATCAAACAAGGCATACCTGTAGCCATTATCGGCAAGACCAACGTGGGTAAATCAACCCTTCTAAACCGACTGCTACATGAGGAACGCGCCATCGTCTCTGATGTGCACGGAACGACGCGCGACACGATCGAAGACACCATCGACATTCAGGGCGTCACCTTCCGTTTTATCGACACAGCCGGCATTCGTCAGACTACCGATGAAATAGAGCAAATAGGCATCTCGCGTACGTATGCAGCCATCGAAAAAGCGCGTATCGTTCTCTGGTTACTTGATCAAGAACCTGCGCAAAACGAACTTCAAGATATTATTGAACGAACTAAAGACAAGTCACTGATTATCATACAGAACAAAATCGATAAGTCATCTACTAACGACTTTACTAACATCCAGAAAGAGACAGCGCATAAATACGCCTTCATCAAGATTTCCGCCAAGCAAGGCACCAACATCGACAACCTCGAGCTGGCCATCTATGAGGCTGCACAACTACCAACTATTTCCGACTCAGACGTCATCGTCACAAATGCCCGCCACTACGATGCGCTGCTCAATGCTCACGACAGCATTGCCCGCGTCCTGGACGGCATGTCCCAACAACTCAGCGGTGATCTCCTCGCAGAAGATCTCCGACTCACCCTCTCCTATCTGGCAGACATCACAGGTGGCCAAATTACCCCTAATGAAGTTTTAGGAAATATCTTTAAAAATTTCTGCGTGGGCAAGTGATTGATTATCAACAACTTAGAACAATTTGAATAAACTATTACTAAAGCTCTCATTTTGAGGGCTTTTGTTGTGTTAAGTGTTCTTAATTGCTCTTTGTTATTCCAAGTTATTTTAGTTATATTTGTACCCTATTTCTACCCCGGAGAAAAAAATGGGGTAAATTTTAGGGGTCTTGACCGTCGTCTTTGGTGCAAGCGTGAGACACAGTGAGAATGCACTAAAATGTCGCCTTTGGTACAATGTGAGACACAGTGAGACACAGTGAGACACAGTGAGACAGAATTTACGGAACTAAAAGTGTGAATTTACTTATATTTGATATGAAATTATGGAGTATAAAAAGCGTTGTCAATGGTGCGGAGTACCATTTATTGCCCACAAACTTACCACACTTTACTGCTGTAAAGCGTGTTGGGACAAAGCGTATGAGGCAAAAAGAAGGCAGAACAAACGAGAGGCACAGAGACTGGAAGTAGAGTCTGCGCGTCCTGTGGTAGAGAGTATTGGAACCAAAGAGTTTCTTAATCCTACTGAAGCAGCAAGGCTTCTGGGAGTAAGTAGGGCATCCATGTACAGATATATGGAGCAAGGAGTCATTAAAGTACTAAGAACTCCTGCCAGAACTATTGTAAGGAGATCAGACATAGAAGCCCTCTTCGATAATCCCCCAGCCTACATCAAGAGAAACAACAATAAACTGAATATGCTCGGTGAGACATATTCCATGCTGGATATTACGAAAAAATATAACATAAGCAAACGAGTTGCTGAAAGTAGAATCCGTAAGTTTGACATCCTAAAAATCATGCGTGGAAGGAACATCTTTTATAGACGCGAGGATATTCACAAGTATTTCGAGGACTTCACGATAGAACTAGATACGGACTTCTACTACAACGCCGAGGAGATTATGGAGAAATACAATATGACCCATCAGGCTATTGTGGCATTTGCGCGTCGTCACGAAATACCGAGAATATACAGGAATCGCGTTACATACTACTCGAAAGCTCATATTGATAGCGTGAAGACAACTGGCAAAAGACTGGATCCGAACTACTATACCCGTCAGGAAATCATGTCCAGATATCATTTCACCAAAGAACAAGTCAGCTATTACCTGAACACCTATCATATTGAGAGGAAGAAGTGTGGTGCGTTTACGCTGATTAACCGTGAAGACTTCGACCGCATTCTAAGGGAGCGAATGAACGGCAGTATTTCCATTGCCGAACTCAACTCCAAGATTGACCAAGGCCAGGAGGTAAGAGAAGAGAAGAAAAAAATAGAAGGGCCTATCGAGATTGTACAAATTGACGATGATAGCAAGAAAAAAGGTGATGGTAAAAAGGAGAATAAAATCGAGATCGTAACCCTTGAAGGCTATATGTCTATAGAAGAAATTGAGAACTACTACAAGCTGAGCAAGGGTTGGGTTCAGTACCTCACACGGAAAATGAGGATTCCCCGTGTTCAGAAAGGCCGATACCTATACTATGACAAGAAGATCGTGACAGAAATCTTCAGTAAGTATCAGTCATCCGAAGGGATTACCGAATGGTACACTGCGGAAGATATCGAAAAGAAATACAATATGACCCCACAAGCCAGAGGGAGCTTTACCTGTAAGCATAAAATTCCGAAAAAGCGAGAGTCTGGTGTAATATACTATTCCAAGCTCCATGTCGATTTTGCCAAGGATCCCTCTTCTCAGTATTCTCAGAACTATTATACAGTAGAACAGATAAAATCCCTCTATAATGTCAGCAGGGATAAGGTGTATTATGTCATCAGGCACTACAAGATTCCAAGTATACGTGACGGCAACTGCCATGTATATTTGAAGTCAGCCATTGACAAACAGTTTAAGAAAGAAGAATAATATCGTGTTAGGATGGTATTAGGATGGTGTTAGGATTAAATTAGGATGGAGTTATGAAAGGTTATGATTCAAGTTAGGACTATGTTAGGATTGCCCGTTTGGAATTATTTTCAAATGATGTCCAAATGATTTGCTGATGATATATGTCAGCATCTAATCATAAGATAATTTTGCAACCAATTTAAAATAATTAGAACTATGCAGATTTGTAAGACAGTAACGTTGAGAACGAAAAAGCTTAGGAATGGAATGCTTTCGTACTATCTGGATTATTATCCCGGACTCCGTGATAACATTACCATGAAGATAGTGCGTCATGAGTTTATCGGGATTTACATCTATTCTGAACCCAGTACAAAAGAAGAAGTGCTGTATAACAAGGAAATGGCAAAGAAGGCCGAAGTTATCCGATGTCGGCGTTACGAGGATGTTGTCAGCCAGAGGCTCGGCATCCTCGACGAACGAAGGCTGAAAGGTGACTTCCTCGCCTACTACCGCGAAGTCTTGAAGAACAAGAACAAGAAATGGGAATTTGTGTATCAGCATTTCGAGAAGTTCACGAATGGCAGATGCCGCTTTATAGATGTGGACTTGGAGCTATGCAAGAAATTCCACGACTATCTTCTGAATGCAAAGGGACTGAAAACAGGAACGCCACTGGCCAGAAACTCTGTAGCCGGTTACTGGTCAACTTTTCGTGGGTTCCTGAACGTAGCTTATAGAGACAGGCTTATCAAGGAGAATGTCAACGATTACCTTGACCGTATCAATACGGTGGCCACTCGAAGGGAGAGCCTGACAGTCCAAGAGATAAAGAAACTATATGAGACCCCGTGCGAGTACGACGTTCTGAGACGGGCTTCCATTTTCTCTTGTCTGACAGGACTCCGGCGTAGTGACATCATAGCCCTTACATGGAACAATGTGAAGGAATATACGGATGGCGGTCATTACCTTGACTTTATCTCCGTAAAGACCCAGGCCGACAATCTTGTTCCCATCAGTGAAGAAGCCTATATGCTTCTGGGCGAGAAAAAAGATGGTGTTATTTTTGAGGGGTTTAAGAGGGAAATGACAAATCACCCGTTAAAAGACTGGATCAGTTCTGCAGGAATCAAGAAGCATATCACCTTCCACTGTTTCAGGCACACCTACGCATCATTACAGATTGAAATGGGTACTGACGCATTCACCGTTCAGAAGCTGCTTGCCCACAAAACTATCGGTACGACTGAGATCTATACCCGGCATGCTGACCCGAAACGTCGTGAAGCTGCCGATAAGATATGTTTAGGATTGTTAAATCTGAAAACAAAGACAAAAGTGGTTGAGAAAAAGAAAGGAGGCCGTCCACGAAAACAAAAGCCAAACAACTGAAAAAACGGCAAAATAATAACGTTTTCAGAAGACGCAAAACACTTATTTTCAACGGTTTAAATTAAGTTAAGCGACATCTGTTTTCTTTCAGTTATTCATAGTTATTCAGAATAATCTCCCTAACTTTGTAGTCCGAATCATAGAAAATAATACGATTATGGCAATAAAGTTTAGGGAGATTATCTTTATCATGTTCTGCGCGGCATCGGCTGTCATGCTGCTTATCTTTATACCATTGGCCATCCTTCTTTCGCCATCGGCAGGATATGCGTCATTAGGATATCATCCACATCTCTTCAAATTACTAATATACGGTCTATTTATCCCGACAATCTTGGCAACGTCAGGATATGGCCTGGTAAAGTTTCTACGAAAGTCAAATAAGAAACACCTCCAATCAGGACAGCATATCTATATGCCAACCGATGAACAGGCTGCCCTGTACGAAACAATCCGCAAGCAGCATCAAGCGGAAAAGGAAGACTTGGACATAGCCATGCTGTCAGCAATCAGACAGTATATTGAGATCACATTAAGTCCGTATATGAAGGA
>JAEEGJ010024846.1_pt1 | contig 12369 bp, 7 predicted proteins | sample 8958761 | NCBI WGS metagenome assembly JAEEGJ01 (sample SAMN16246546, study PRJNA631951) | gut metagenome | biome: gut microbiome; feature: rumen; material: RS-attached | host: Bos | place: Iran: Karaj | collected 2018-10 | reverse complement strand
TCGTGTTCCTCATCAACGATGACGAGTCCAAGTTGTCGGAAGGGAAGGAAGATGCTCGAACGCACACCGACGATGAGACGTGAACTTTGCACGGCACCTTTCGAGTTGTCGAGCATGGCTTTCCAAATCTCCACACGTTCGGTGTCGGAAAGTTTGGAATGATAGACGAGCATCTGTTTGCCGAAGACACGACGCAGACGTTGGCAAAGTTGCGTGGTGAGTGCAATTTCGGGCACCATGAGCAGGGCTTGCCGTCCTTGTTCGATCACCTCCTGGATGAGGTGCATGTAGATCTCGGTCTTTCCGCTCGAAGTGACGCCCTGCAACAGGCAAACCTGATGATCGCGAAGAGAAAGACAAATCTGTCGATAGGCTACTGTCTGCATCTCAGTGAGCGGATGCATCGGCTCGCATTTCTGTTCGAGATAGGGATCGTCGCGTGTGTCGAGACGTGAGACGGGTTCTTCGAAGGTCGTCAGCAGGCCTTTCTTATGCACTTCGTTGAAGATGGCGGTGCTGACTCCAGCCGATTTGAGAAGCACATCCTTGGGCACAGGGTCGGCCTTGGCCTTTTGAAGTGCGTGACTCATATCGAGCAACTTCATGAAGAGCGCCTGCTGTTGAGGGGAACGTTGCAGGGCCTTGAAGGCGGATTCGAGGCTCGAAGAGGGCTGGATATTCGGAGTAATCGGAGTGCTCGGACTATTCTGAGTATTCTGAGAACTCGGAGTAATCGGAGATGGCGTGTCTTCGATGCCGGGCAAGGTGATTTGCACCATCGTGCGCATCTTGGGTTGGAAGTCCTCGCGGACGGTTCCCTCTTTTCCTTCTTCGGGTTTGAGTTCGCTGGGCAAAGCCGCCTTCATCACATCGCCGATGGGGCACATGTAATAGTTGGCGATCCATTGCCAAAGGGGGTACTGGGGATGTCGGATGATGGGACCCTCATCGAGAACCTGTTGGATGGGCTTCAACTCGTAGCCGGTTTCTGGGCGGTGAGGGGTAAGTCCCACGATGATGCCGGTGTAGGTGTGATTGCGGCCAAAAGGTGCCAATACGCGCTGACCAATCTGCACCATCTTTTCCAACTCGTCGGGGATGATGTAGGTGAATGTCTGGTTCAATGGAACAGGCAAAATAATATCAGCGTAAAGCATTCTCTTAACCTCTCTGTAACTTACTTAACCAATCGAACTTTTCAGAACCCTTCGAACCTCTCAGAACTTCTCAGAACCCTTCTTAACCTCTCTTAACCCTGCTCACCCCTTGGGCGTGAGAAGAACCAGCGGAATTAGCATCTCTTCGAGCGAGATGCCGCCATGCTGGAAGGTGTCCTTGTAATACTGAACGTAGTAGTTGTAGTTGTTCGGGTAGGCAAAGAAATCGTGCCCTCCACAGAACGCATACTGTGTGCTGACGTTCAAGATGGGCAGGCCGAAATCCTGCGGACGCTCAATCCAGAAGATGTTCTTCGACTGCGAATTGAGGTTCTTGCCGAGTTTGTAGCGAAGGTTGGTGTTGACGTTCTTGTCGCCGATGATCTTGATGGCATTGTCGCAACGAATTGATCCGTGGTCGGTGGTCAGTATCACCTTGTATCCCATTTCGGCTATCGAACGGAAAAGGTCGAGCGTCGAGGAATGTTCCATCCAAGTGCGTGTCAAGGCGCGGTAGGCGGCTTCGTCGTGAGCCAATTCGCGCACAGTCTTGATTTCGGTGCGGGCATGGCTCAGCATGTCGATGAAGTTGATGACGATGACGTTGAGCGGATAGCGTTTGAGACCTTTCAGTCCTGCCACGAGTTTCTCGCCATAACTGTTCTCATTAATCTTGTGATACGAGAATTCGTAATGCTTGCGGAAACGGTCAAGTTGCGTCTGGATGAGCGGAGCCTCGTTGAGGTTCTTGCCTTCCTCCTCGTCTTCGTCCACCCAAAGGTCGGGGAACATTCGCGCAATCTGGTCGGGCATCAGGCCGCTGAAAATGGCATTGCGTGCATATTGCGTGGCTGTGGGCAGCATGGCGCAATAGACATCCTCCTGTATAGTAAAATAAGGAGAGAGGAGGGGCTGCACGGCCTTCCATTGGTCGAGACGGAAGTTGTCGATAACGATGAGGAAAAGTTTCTCGCCGGCATCGAGCAGTGGGAAGATGCGTTCCTTGAAAAGGGAGGGCGACATCAGGGGCGCATCGTCCTTGGTTTCGTTCTTCGTGAAGGCCAAAGGTCCCGTGTTGGAGGGAGAGGCCTTCTTGATGAGTCCCTTCACCCAGTCCTGGTAATTGCGCTTCACAAACTTGTAGAAGGCGGCGTTGGCCTCTTCCTTCTGCATCTGCAGCATGGAGTTGAGCTGCGGGTCGGAATTGGCGCTGAATTCGTTTTCCCAAAAGACAAGGCGTTTATAGACATCCACCCATTCGTTGAACGTATGGGCATCGCTGATGGCCATCGAAAGTTTGCCGAACTCCTGCTGATAGCCCGATGTCTGCTGTTGCTGCGTGATTTCGCGGGCATGGAGGTTCTTCTTGATGCTCATCAGCATCTGGTTGGGCAGCACGGGCTTGATGAGGTAATCGGCAATCTTCGAACCGATGGCCTGGTCCATGATGTCCTCTTCCTCGCTCTTGGTGATCATGATGATGGGGAGCGAAGGATGGCTCTCCTTGAGTTGGCTAAGTGTCTCAAGGCCAGAGATGCCGGGCATGTTCTCATCGAGAAAGACGAGGTCCACGGGGTGTTCGCGTGCATAGTCGAGTGCATCCTGTCCGTTGGTGACTGTGATGACGTCGTAGCCCTTCTTTTGAAGGAACATGATGTGGGGCTTGAGGAGATCTATCTCATCGTCGGCCCAGAGTATCTGTGGATTATTCATTTTCTTTCTCTGAGGGTTCGGGGGATTTGGGGTTTTCGGAGGGCTCAGAGGGCTTGGAGTTCTCGGAGTTCTCTGAATTCTCGGATGACTCGGATTTCTCGGGAGATTCGGGATTGCCGGGGTCTATGGCGGGCACTTCGACGGTGGTTTCGCCATTTTCGGAGGGCTCGTTTTCGGTGCTCTCTTCGCTTTCTGCGCCTTCTTCGCCCTCTACGCCTTCCTCGCCTCCATAGGTGGCCTGTACCCAGTCGAAGTATTCCTCGAAGGTCTTGCCACGGAGCAGCAGGCGGAAGTTCGGGTCGCTGATGTCGATTTGCGTAATGCCGTCGGGGAGTTCGAAGGTGTCGCTGGCATCCATGCGGTCGTGGTAGTCGAGCAGTTCGTCGAGGTTGTCAAAGCCGCTGATGACGAGCACCGAAAGGCCATTGCCTGTGTCGATAATCTCGAGGTCGAAGTCCTTGACGAGATAGTTTTCGAAGTTGAATTTGGCTATCTCGAAGAGCAAATCATTCTGGATATTCGAAAGGCTATCGGTCTTGAAGGCGAGGAGCAGAACGTGCGGAACGTTGTCATCGTCGAGGAACTGCATCGAGGCGTCGGCTGTTTCCTCGGAACCATCGCCGCGCTTGAGGGAAGTGCCCCACATCATACTGCGCACCTTCGAGCCAAGTTGGAGTTCACGACCTTCGCGATAGCCCTTGATCATCAGGCTGGCGAGTGGCGAAACGTCGCTCTCGGGATAGGTGGCAGTGAGTTGTTCGAGTGCCTCCTTGAAACTCTTGCTGTCGCCATCCTGCACATAACTGAGTGCGTGGAGGAAGAGGAACTTCGGCATAAGTTTCGAGAGTGGCCACTTCTCGTGTACGAAGTTGTAGTTGTCGTGCACGAGTTTGGTGTTGCCTGCCAGATATTCCTCGTAGGTGTGGATATAGAGCGAATCCTGACCCTTGGCCATTTCCCGGAGCGTCTCGATGTAATTCGGGTCGCTGACAGCCACGCCGTAAGAGCTCTCGGGATAGGAATCCATCAGTTTGCGGCGCCAGAGTTCGGCTTCGGCAAGCATCTTGTTCTGACGTGCCGTCTCGCCCTTTCGCTGAGCCATATCGGCCATACGCATATACATCAGATAGATGGCATAGTACATATCTGGGCGATGCTGGCTCTCGGGATAACGAGTCTCGAGCTGTCGGAAAGTCTTGATGGCAAGCGGGAAGTTCTCGAGTTTCTCGTTGATGATGACGCCCTCGTTGTAGAGTCCTTCCTCGATGAGTTCGTTGGCAGTCTGTTTCTGGTCGTCGGTGAAAGGAATCTGTGCGAGGTAATATTCTGGCTTGTGCGGATCGTTGGCATCCTCGTTGTCGGCGGCTGCACCTTCTTCGGTCGAAGGAGCTTCTCCGGGAGTCTCGGTAGCCAGGCTGTCGGCAGGCATACCTTCGGCAAGTTGGTCGGTGGCATCAGCTTCGTTTGCGTCCTGCTCAGAGTCGAAGAATGCCGTTTCGGTCTTGTTCTTTCGACGCCAGTCGTCCTCGGGTTTGCGGGCACCCCAGGTGCGTTGGAACGAGGTCTTTCCCTTGGCAACTTGTGCGGGGTTGTAGAAGTACCACGACTTGTCCTGTTTGCCCACTGTGGGCTGTTCGTCATTGGCTGCCAAAGGGTCGGCATTCGACGACTTGTTGGCCTCATATTCTGCCAGGCGTTCCTGGTCCTCGGCTTCCTTTTCGGCCTTGATGAGGTCCTTGATGATCTTTGCGATGACCTTGTCGAGCTGGTCCTTGGGCAATTCGGCAAGTTTGAGCAAACTGTCCTGCAACTGGACGGTCTCGGCGTGGGTTTGCAGTTCGTCGAGCACGGCGCTCAGACGCTGTATCTCCTTGTAGCCCTTGAACTCCTTGTCGATGATGCCCATTGCCGTGCTATAAGCTTTCTGCGCCTTGACGTAGTCTTCCTGAATGAAGGTGATTTCGCCCAGTCGAAGGGCGGCAATGGCCTTGTCGATGCCGTTGCGCGTGCTCTTTTCCACGGCGGTTTCGAACTGCGTGATGGCCTTCGCGGTATCCTGTTGGAGCAAAGCCACGTTGCCGAGTCCGTAGTAGATCTGGTCGAGGTACTCTTCGTTGCGGAACTGATGGCGCATGCGGTTGAACTTCTTTTCGATCTTGGCGAGGTTCTTTGCCGAAGTGCCGCCCATCTTCGAAAGCACGTTGGTCTGTGCCAGCTTGGCGTTGAACTGTGTCTTGTAGTTGTCGCCGCTGTGGCCCAGTCGTCCGAAGATCTTGTATGCCTCGGCATAGTCGCCGCGTTCTTCGAGCAGTTGGGCAAGGAGGTAGTCGCAACGCAGTTTCTGGGCTTTCGAATGGGAAGCAGCGCGTCCTACACGAAGGTAATCGATGGCTTCGAGCGAGGTCTCGGGTTTGCAAAGCAGGATCTCGGCTTGTGCCAAAGAGAAAGCCTTCTGGAGCGAACGTGGAAGGTCCTTATAGACGGGCAGGGCGCTCAGTTCCTTTTGGTTGGAGTATTGCTTCGGAGGAATGACCAGGCCAAGTTCGGCTTCGGCATCGAAATTGAAGCCCTGCACGGCATAGACGCGCGCTGCCCAGATGTGACATTCGGCGACGGTGTATTTGCGCCACCAGAAGCGACGTGCGGTGTAGGAAAATGTAGCTGCGGCGGCATTGAAGTCGCCTTTGTAGAACTGCGCCTTGCCCGACAGAATCCAGGCATTATGCAGGAACGGGTTGAATTCGCCGTGGGTGAGCCAAAGTTTGTATTCGGGAGTATTCTTGCCGCGACGTTTGGGCTTGTTGGGCATACTCTTTCGCTGCACGGCGATCTTGCATTTCTCGATGGCGCGGTCAAACTGGGCATTTGCCGGAGGCTCCTTGGCATCGGTCAATTCATAGACGGGGTGCAACTTGATGCGTTGTCCAAATTCCTCATCGTGCTTGTTCTCCATCGCATCCAGCCCATCCTTGAACGCCTCGTTGCCGTTGAAGTAGGTATTGTATTTCGTCGTCATCGCCTTCATCCCACGGTTCAGCTTGGTGTTGCTCTTGCATGCGCTGAGGCACACGACAAGCAGCACCGCGATGCACGCCGTGACAAACAAGTGTAGTGGATGATGACGTCGGGTATTCAATGTCTTGTTTATCCTTTTTTTGGGGGCGGTTTTTCGAAATTTCGGAATAACGGTATTACGTGATTACGATAATCCGGTATATCGGGATTTCGTTATAACGAAAACCAACGGAACCTTTCTTAACCTCTCAAACCCTTCGAACCCCTCTTAACCCTTCTTAACCTTCTCATTGCTATGGTCCACCCCATCGGCAGAGACCGATTGGAAGCGGCGTTCGCGAACCACCAGCAGGACTTCGTCCATAAGTTGAAGGGGGAGGGCAATCTGTCGGAGTTGCAGGGAACGCACCCAACCGGCCACTTCGATTTCCTTGAGTTCGTAGAAGACGTTGGCAAACTCCTCGGCCTCCTCGTCGGTGTAGTCTTCGGCTTCGCGGCCCTTGTATTGGTCGAGTTCCTCGTCGTCGTAGTAGATGATCTCGTTCGAAACGGCAGCAAGCAGCGAATCGCGTTCACAGGTGGCGTGCTGACCGCAACATTCCTGGGGTACGTCCTTGGTGACTTCGAGGGGAGATGTCTCGTCGGGTTTTGCCGTGCCTTCGGCCACACGCTTCTTGAAGCGTTTGTCGCCAATGAATGCGGGGATGGCTACGATGAGCACGAGGATAACGAGAGCGGAAATTAGGTAGAGCATTTGTTTATGGGTAGGGAAGGGGAGTAAAGGGGTTATTGGGGCAGCCAAATATGGCTGTGACTGAGACGTGGGAGGAAGGAGGGACTAAACAGGGGTGGTTAAAATGACAACTCCTTGATGCTGAATCCTGCCTTTCGAAGGTCTTCCCAATAGTAGGGATAGGACTTCGAAACCACGCCGGGGTCATCGATGAGGATGCTGTGTGAGGGCAGGACAAGCGATATCGGGGCAAAAGCCATTGCCATGCGATGATCCTTGTAGGTGGCGATGACGGGGTCGGCTTTGGCTTCGCAACGGGTGCCATCCCATTGCATTTCCACCGAACCGTTAAGTTCTTGGTCTGTGACTACATAACCAAGTTTTTTCAACTCGGTTTCGAGGGCTGCCACGCGGTCGGTCTCCTTGATGCGAAGGGTATGTAGTCCCGTGATGCGGAAGGGAACATTCAAGGCGCAGCAGGTCACGATAAGCGTCTGTGCAAGGTCGGGCTGCGAAGTGAGGTCCATTTCAAGTGGGGTTCGGGCTTCGGTAGGAATGTCACTGGATTCCAACGTCACAGCATCGTCCCGATAGGTCGTCCTGATGCCCAATGTCTCGAAGTGATTCGCGATGGCCGCGTCTCCTTGAAGACTTTGGGCGTGCAGTCCTTCCAGGGTGATGGTGTTCGAAAGGTTGCGAGCAGCCAGCGAGGCAATCTCGTACCAGTAACTGGCAGCGCTCCAATCACTTTCGACATGATATTGCTGTGCCTTGTAGGGTTGTGGGGCAATGCTGATTACTTGGGTCAAATGGTCCCACGTCGAAGTGATGCCGAATTGCCTGAGCATCCCGAGGGTCATCTCGATGTAGGGCACCGAGGTGATGTGTCCGCTCAATGTCAGCGCCAGACCTTTGCTCATCGTGGGGGCAATCATCAGCAGGGCCGAAATGTATTGGCTCGAAACGCTGCCGTCGATGGTCAAAGAGCCTCCTTCGAGTTTTCGTCCATGGATGCGCAGAGGCGGGAAACCTTCGGCCCCGACATAATCAATCTGTGCCCCCAGCGTGCGCAAGGCATCGACAAGCAGGGCAATGGGGCGCTGCTTCATACGTTCCGACCCGGTCATTACGACCTCCTTGCCTTCCTGGCTTGCAAAGAATGCAGTAAGGAAGCGCATCGAAGTGCCGGCTGCGCCGATATCGACGATGCGAGCCCCGTCGTCAGCAAAACTGTACTTCGTGGCATCGTTGTCGAAAGCCGCCAGCATCACCCGCGTATCGTCGCAGTCGCTGATGTTCGTGAGCTGGCAATGGTCACGGCACAATCCCTGCATGATGAGCGCCCTGTTGCTGAGGCTCTTCGATGCAGGAAGCCCGACACATAAACGCCGTGTGAGCAAATCCGGTGCCTTTACAATATATCGCATACCTATCGACCTATCAGAACTCTTCGTCCCTTTTCAGTAACGTCCCTAAATATCCCTTAGAATCCCTAAAAATCCCTTAGAATCCCTTTGAATCTTACGCTTCCGCCACAATTCGGCAGATGTTCACCACCGTCATCATCGCCTTCTCCATCGACTGGATGGGCACATATTCAAACTTGCCGTGCATGTTCATGCCGCCAGCGAAGATGTTGGGGCAGGGCAGACCCTTGAACGAAAGTTGGGCGCCGTCTGTGCCGCCACGGATGGGCTGTACCACAGGTGCAACACCCGCATCGAGGATGGCCTGCTTGGCAATCTCGGTGATGCTGTAAGGCTGGCCGTTGGGCAAGGTGCGTCCGCCTGCCGAAAGCACGGCATCGGCCTCCTGCACCTTCTCGAGCATGTTGTAGTACTGGTCCTTCACCACAGCTGTGCAGGTGCCGGGGTACTGTGCGTTGATGTTATCGACGATGCGCTGGATGTTCTCCTTGCGTGCCTCGAAGAGTTCGCGGTTGTGGTCGCGGATGATGAACGAAAGGTAGGCCTCCTCCACGGTGCCCGCCATCGAGGTGAGGTGGTAGAATCCCTCGTAACCCTCGGTGTGCTCGGGACGCTCGTCTTCGGGCAACTGCTCCAGGAACTCCATGGCAAGCAGCGAGGCGTTGATCATCTTGTCCTTGGCTGTGCCGGGGTGTACGTTCGAACCCTTGAAGGTGATTTTTGCCGAAGCGGCGTTGAAGTTCTCAAACTCCAGTTCGCCCACTTCGCCACCATCCATCGTGTAGGCAAAGTCGCAGCCGAAGAGGGCCACGTCGAACTTGTGTGCGCCCAGGCCAATCTCCTCGTCGGGGTTGAAGGCGATGCGCACCTTGCCGTGCTTGATTTCGGGATGCTGGCGCAGGTACATCATCGCTGTGATGATTTCGGCAATGCCTGCCTTGTCGTCAGCGCCGAGCAGGGTGGTGCCGTCGGTGACGATCAAGTCCTCGCCCACGTGGTTGAGCAGTTCGGGGAAGACGCTGGTCTTCATAACGATGCCTGCTGCCTCATTGAGGACGATGTCTTTGCCGTCGTATTTCTCGATGATGCGTGGCTTCACGTGCTCGCCGCAGGCATCGGGAGCCGTGTCCATGTGGGCAATGAAGCCGATGGTGGGCACACTTTTGCCTTCGAGGTTGGAGGGAAGGGTGGCGTAAAGATATCCGTTGGCGTCAAGCACCACATCCTCGAAGCCCAGTTCCACGAGCTCGTCGCGCAACTGCTTGGCGAAAACCATCTGTCCGGGTGTGCTTGGGGTCACACCGCTCGCTTCGTTACTCGTCGTGAATACCTTCACGTATTTGATGAATCGTTCAACAAGTTTTTCCATGCTATAACAAGAATTTTCGATGATTATATGTTTTTTACACGAATTATCATCAATTTACCATAATTCGCGTTAGATAAATAAACGTGCGAAACGTCAAATTATTGTATTTCTTTGCCGAAAAATGCCATCAACTGCCCGTCACGATCAGATAATGCGTCTTTTCGCCCTTTATCTTGAGGCCTTTCACTTTGGCCAGGGCAGCCTCTGCCTTTTCGCGGCGAATGGCGACGTACGAGCAATGGTCCATGATATCGATGCGTCCCAGGTCGGCGCCCGTCAGGCCGCCGTTTTTGGTGAAGAATCCCACCACGTCGCCTCTCGAGATCTTTTCCTTCTTGCCTCGTCCGATATAGACGGTCACCATCGGTGCCTGCCCAATCTTTTCGGGGTGCTTCTTGATTGAATAGAAGGGCAGTTTCGTGGGGAAGAACTCGGGCAGGGTCTCTTCGGGACCAACGATGACGTAAGCCGTGCCCGAAGCGCCAGCTCGCGCCGTGCGGCCGTTGCGGTGGGTGTAGGCTTCCTGGCTTTGCGGGAAGTGGTAGTGGATGATGTGCGCCACGTCGGGCAGGTCGAGGCCGCGGCTGGCAAGGTCGGTGCTCACAAGCACGCTGATCGAACCTCCGCGCAGACGGATGATTGACTTGTCGCGCATCTCCTGGTCGAGGCCGCCGTGATAGAGCGCATTCTCGATGCCCTGGGCACTCAGATAGTGCGCAATGCGCTCAGCTGCTTCACGATAGTTGGCAAAAACGATGGCCTGTTCCGTCGCTCCCTCCTTCGATTGTCCGAGCAGGCAGAGCAGCAGTTCGTCGAGGGTTTCGAGCTTGTCGGGAACGGGCGATTTCACCTGGTACATCTTCAACCTTTCGGGCTCCTTCTGGTCGCTGCCGAAGTCGAGTTGCTGATAGTCGTGGAAGCCTGTCCAGGGGGCGATGGGGACGGCGTGGGTGGCCGAAGTGAAGATGCGCTGGCGTATGCCGGTCAGGGTGTTGATGATGGCGTGCATCTCTTCCTCGAAGCCCAGTTCGAGCGATTTGTCAAATTCGTCGATCACAAGGTACGTGAAGGTTGCGGGCTTGATGTTGCCGCGTTCGATGTGGTCCTTCAGTCGTCCGGGTGTGCCCACCACGAGGACATTCTCGCCGGCTGTCTGTGGGTCGAAGAGCCCTTCGAGCTGCTGCTGTTCCACGCGTGTGTCGTGCCCGCCGTAGCAGGCCACGCATCGGATGTCGGTGTGCAGGCGTTGCCACACGTCGGCAATCTGCTGCACGAGTTCGCGGCTCGGGGCGATGATGAGCGTCCGTCCGCCCTTCTGCCAGAGGGGCAGGAGGTAGGCAAGCGTCTTGCCGCTGCCCGTCGGTGCCAGCAGCAGGATGTCGCGCCCCTCGGGGAAGACGCGCAGCATGTCGTCCTGCATCGCGTTGAGCGAAGCAAAACCAAGAGCCTCGAGGGCGAGTTCGCGTATGTCTCTTTTTTCTGTCATTGCACTCTTTTTAGCATTTAAAAGTGATGATTCGGCTGCAAAGATAGCGATATTTCGACAAAATTCAAAATTTTTGTATCAAAATAATGCTTTGAAACGAAAAATGCCCTATCTTTGCAGCATGTATTATAAGATATTGTGCATGGCTCTTGCCTTTGCTATTTCGTTGTCGGTTGCCGCCGAGGACCTGCAGTCCGTAATGAAGTTCTATAAGCCCGACATGAGCAAAGGTTTTATTTTCGTCAGCAAGGTGGATATGACCTTGACCTTGGTCAACAGCCAGGGCAAGGTTGTGGTCACTTATCCTATAGCTTGTGGAATGAATCTCGGGCAGAAGAACGGGAAGGGCGACCACCGCACCCCCGAAGGTTACTTCCTGCTCGAGAAGATTCACGATTCCTCCAACTGGGGTCACGATTTCCACGATGGCAAGGGTTTCATCAAGCACGCCTATGGCCATTATTTCCTGCGTTTGCAGACCGGTTTCTCGGGCATCGGCATCCATGGCACCCACGCTCCCAGCAGCATCGGCACACGTGCCACCGAAGGCTGCATCCGTCTTTATAACGACGACATCGAGGCGCTGGGTCAGAAGGCGCTGGTAGGTATGCCCGTCATTATCGGTCCCGAGGAAGGCGTTGCCCATCTCATCGCCAGCAATGCCAAGCGTCCCGATCTTCCCTATTGGACCACGGGCAAGGCGCGTCCTGCCAAACCTGCTCCGACACCCGTAGCTCAGAAGCGTAAGCCGAAGGTTGTGGATGGCGAGTTGGACATCGATCCCGAAAAGGATTTGATTGATGCTGTGGTCGAAACACCTGCCCAAACGGCGGCTCCGAAACCGGCTGAAAAGGTAGAAGAGATGCCCGTTGTAAAGGTAGAAGACACCCCCGTTCCAACCAGGGTCGATAAGCCTGCCAAGGGCCCCGTTTTCGTGAAACACGACGAGAAGCCCGCTGAAGCCAAAACTCCAGTAGTTGAAACTCCTAAGGTCGAAACTCCTGTTGTAGAAACTCCTGTCGTTGAAACGCCAAAGGTTGAAACCCCCGTTGTCGAAACACCCAAGGCCGAAACCCCAGTTGTCGAGACTCCTGTCGTCGAAACACCCAAGGTCGAAACCCCAGTTGTCGAGACTCCCGTTGTCGAATCGACCGACCAGGCTCCACAATACGATGTTGTTGTCGATGAGGTCGTCCAACCTGATGGCACGGTGAAATATGTGGTTCGTTACGTCAAGAAGTAACTATATCTCCCTCCCGCAATTAATTATTTCCCTCCCGCAATTAATTATTTCCCTCCCGCAATTAATTGTTAATTATTAATTGTTAATTGTTAATTATATAATCTTATGAAAAGAGACAATGTGATCTTTGACCTGATTGCCGAGGAGCGTCAGCGTCAGATGAAGGGTATTGAACTGATTGCCTCCGAGAATATCGTCAGCGACGAGGTGCTCGAGGCCATGGGTT
>JAEEGJ010024844.1_pt1 | contig 12370 bp, 12 predicted proteins | sample 8958761 | NCBI WGS metagenome assembly JAEEGJ01 (sample SAMN16246546, study PRJNA631951) | gut metagenome | biome: gut microbiome; feature: rumen; material: RS-attached | host: Bos | place: Iran: Karaj | collected 2018-10 | reverse complement strand
CGATACGGACTTTGGTACGAGAGAGGGCATCATGCGACTTTCGAGTCCCTTCAGGCCATCGGACCTGGTAAATACCGTGGATCTGATGATGTCTACGTTAGAGCGTCGCGTCAAAAAGACCCGCCACCGCCCCATGAGGAGCCCCGAGGAGCAAAAGGTCATCGACGAAGCCAAGCATCTCCTGATGGACCGAAACGACATGACCGAGCCAGAAGCCTTTCGCTATATCCAAAAGACCAGCATGGACACCGGCCGCACCATGGTAGAGTCCGCCCAGATGGTTTTAATGCTGAATTGGGACAGATAATTGACCTTGCAGATGTTTATGATAATTAAATTGTAATATATTGCAGATATAATCATGACAAATCAAACTTCTCAGACTGCGAGGTGACACATGAGAATAGAGACTCTTAATAAGGAATTTAAACTGGTAAGACAGGATGCCATGGATCTTTTCGTAAAGCTTAATCAGGTAGATCCAAGCCTCATTCTGGTGGAGGAATACTGGATTACTTCCGACAGAACCATGGGCAACAGACTTGCTTTCTTTGAATCATACACTCAGGCGGAAGAGTATGCCTACATGCTGGCAGCCAACAGAGCTTCCCAGAACCAGAACGGGGAGAAGCCTTTCTGCATCTACATAAACGGCAAAGAAACCAAGGTTGACGGCAAACTGAAAGCGTTCCTTAAGAACAAAGACGATTGATGGACAGAACAGACGTAAGAGACCATCCGGAGGCGGGTGGTCTTTTTTGTGTAGCGATCGCATACAATCTCGGATTGCATTATTGAACAATCCGATGATTGTTGCGTAAAACAAAGAGCTATTATGCTGAAATCACATACTGGCAACTTATAAATTGGCGAAAACTATTGTTGTTCATCCGATTCTAATCATGTACAATTTAGATACAATGTCACATTGGTTGGAGAATGGAGGGTTATTATGAACGGAGAAAAGGATTTTTACGATTCTTTTGGCGACAATTGGGGAAAAAGTGACAGCAGCAGGGAAAGACGGCCCTGGGCACCGACTAAATTTCGGACACTCTACCTAATTGAGATTGTACAAGTGATACTTACTGTTTTGATTGCGCTTATCGGGCTGGTGGGTAAAGTTGTCTTTTTGTTTATAATACCTTACTTTTGGGCTTCTTTTGCGATGGCAATCATTTATCTTGTGGTTGTGATGGGGCTTAAGGAATACAATGATTTGTTCAGAACGGCCGGATTGTTTTATATTAGTAAGGAAATACTGAATTTTATTAGCGGAATGTCCATACCGGAGCCTTTAAAGACAATTCTTGGAATAGTTACAGTAATCCTAAATATCATGTACATTCTTAAATTCTGTGAAGCCTGCGTGGAATTGCTTAAAGATAAGAACAGAAATGTAGCGGAATCATGGGAAAGATACAGAAGTTATTCGATTTGTTATTTCGTGGCTGCCATTATTTTCAAAATTCTTTCTTTCATTCCGGTGATAAATCATTTGACAGGTCTTTTTGCTCTGGCAGCGACTGCTTGCAGTATCGTACTTCTTGTCTGGCACATTATTTTGCTTAGAGATACAGACACGGTTCTTCGAGGAGGCTCTGTCGGGGAAGACTGACATAATTGAAACCTATACAAGGCACAAGGGAGTTTTCCTTTGTGCCTTTTTTGTGTAGCAACGAGCCAAGCGACGACACTTCCCGCACAAAAATATTGTCGAAGTCTTCTTTTTTCGCTATTATGAGAAGGTAAATTGTTTTTCTTATGAGAAAAACGGGGGTTGGTTATGAAAAAAAGAAGAATTGTCAGCGTACTTTTGGCAACGGTAATGGTACTTTCTTTGGCAGGATGTGCGCACAAAGAGGAGGAGACCAGGGACTCTAAACTGGTGCTTGGCTTCAGCCAGATAGGAACCGAGAGCGCTTGGCGTATCGGCAATACCAAGGATATTGAGGAGCAGGCGGGTAATTTCGACATTGGCCTCATGCTTGAGAATGCCAATCAGAAGCAGGAGAACCAGATTGCCGCCATCAGACGCTTTATAGCATACAAGGTTGACGTTATCGCCTTCTCGCCCATAGTGGAAGAAGGCTGGGACAACGTGCTCAAGGAAGCCAAAGAAGCGGGCATTCCCGTGATACTGGTGGACAGAGAGCTTAAGACTTCGCAGCAGGGACTTACCACCTGCCTTATCGGAGCGGACTTTTACAAAGAAGGCGTCATGGCTGCGGAATACCTTATCAGAAAGGCAGACAGCCTGGGCCTTGAACACGTTAACATAGTAGAAATAACAGGCACGCAGAACTCTACTCCCATGGTGCAGAGGCAGGCGGGTTTCTTTGACACGATTTCGGAGGATTCCCGCATGAATATCTTAGAGAGCATCGACGGAGATTTCTTAAAAAGCCGCGGCGCGGAATGCATGCGGTATCTTTTGGACACTTACGGAGACACCATCGACGTAGTGTACAGTCACAACGACGAAATGACCCTCGGAGCCCTTCCCGAGATTGAGAAGGCTGACTTTGTGCCGGGGCAGGACATCATTATTATTTCCATAGACGGCGGACAGGAAGCCATCAATGTGTTAAAAGAAGGCAAAATAAACTGTGTCGTGGAGTGCACGCCGAAGCTCGGCAAAGCCCTCATGGAGACGGCCCTTAAGTTAAAAGCGGGAGAAGCGGTGGAACCCGTCATTCATCCCGAAGAAGAGGTGTTTTCCGACGAGCAGGACACTTCCCTTATAGCACCCAGAGGATACTAGGAGACAGGTTATGGCGGAACGATTGTGCAAGGTCAAAGTCAAAAAAGAAAAAAGTATTCTCGGCCAGATAAGCGATTTAAGCCACAAGCTGGTGTTAATGCTGGTGATTCCCATTATCATCAGCCTTGTTTTGATGCTTTTTTATGCCTGGAAATACCACAGTTCCATAGAAAGAATGGAGACCATCGCTAACCTTAAGACCAAAGTGGCGGAAGAGATACCCGGAACCGCCTGGAATATTGTGAGCGGCCGCCAGACCTTTGAAAACAGCGGCATTTACGTAGCCATCCACGATGTTGAAGCCACCATTGAGGATATAACCGACAGAACCGGTCAGGAGAACAGACTCTCCCTTATTGTGGCGGGTCGCACCATGCAGACCCTGGAAAATTACGTGGACCACATCAGGGACAATTTCAATGCGGAGGTTCCCGTAGTCGAGAGTGAAGCGGAATTAAGCGAAGTCCGCGAAGTGGCCAAACTCGTGGACAGTATGCTAAACGAATACATAGCGCAGGAGATTAACTCTACGGCTCACATGAGCGTAAGCTTAAGGTGGGGAGTTCTCGCCACGGCTATTGCGGAAGTGCTGATAGTTATTGTTGCTTTGTTAGTCAGAAACCGATCCGTTAAGGCTACGGCCGTTTCCGTGCGCCAGCCCATTGAGAGGCTTGAAGAGGTATCTGCCCAGATAGCGGAGGGTTCCCTTGATGCCCGCCTTGACGATACTGAAGTGGCGGAATTAAGAAATTTGACTCATCAGGTCAATACCATGGCGGACCGCCTTGAATCCATGATGAAACAGAGCAATCTGGATGCCAGAAACTTAAGAAAGGCTGAACTTCGTACACTTCAGGCCCAGATTAATCCCCACTTTCTTTATAACACTCTGGACGCAATCGTCTGGAAGGCGGAAGCGGGCGAGAAGGATGAAGTCATTCAGCTTACCAACGCCCTCAGCAATTTCTTTCGCATAAGCCTTTCTTCCGGCGCCGACTGGATACCCATCAGCCAGGAGAAAAAACACATCGAAGGCTACCTTACCATTCAGCAGACCAGGTACAGGGACATTTTAAATTACGAAATAGACATTCCCGACGAGATAGGGGAATTTTATATACTTAAGCTTCTTTTGCAGCCACTTGTCGAAAATGCTATTTATCACGGCATTAAGATTAAACGCGGCGGCGGCACCATTAAGGTCAGCGGCAGACTTGAGGACGGATACCTGGTATTCAGCGTCAGGGACACGGGTCTTGGCATGACTCAGGAGCAGTTGCGCGACCTTAACGAAAGAATGAAGAAAGGACAGCCCACAGTCAGTGAAGGGGGCGGGGGATTCGGTCTTGTCAACGTCAATCTGCGTATTCGCCTGTACTACAATCAGACAGACGGCTTAAGGATTACGAGTGACGAAAGCGGCACAGAAGTAAGCTTCAGAGTGCCCTCAAGGACCAAAGAGGAGGTTTACGAGAATGAAAGTGTTTCTGGCTGACGATGAAATCGTTATCAGAGAGGGTATAAGAGAGTCTTTTCCCTGGGATGAGACGCCTTATCAGCTGGTGGGAGAGGCTCCCGACGGAGAAATGGCCCTTCCCATGATAAGGGATACCAACCCCGATATTGTTATTACGGACATAAAAATGCCTTTCATGGACGGAATTGAGCTTTGCAGGATTTTGCGCTCACAGATGCCCTGGATAGGAATAATAGTTTTAAGCGGTTACGATGAATTCGAGTACGCCCGTCAGTGCATTCAGTTAGGTGTGCGGGAGTACCTTTTAAAGCCCATTAACGCGGAGGAGTTAAAAGAAGTCCTCGACAAGGTCAGCGCCCAGCTTAAGGCAGAGCGAAACACTTTCGAGCATGCCGCAAGTCTTCGCGCCCGCATGGAAAGCGGCGGCAAACTGGTCAAAGAAAAACTCATAGGCTCCCTCTTTTCCGACGAAGCAAGGGTGGAGGATGCCCACGGAGTTTTAAATCAGCTGGCATCCATGGGATGTCCCGTTCCGGCTCATTTCTATACCGTAATCGATGCAGCCTTCAATCCTACGGAAGAGGGTCAGGAAGCGGCAGCAGTGCTGGCTGAAAGCGTAGGTGGCACGGTTCTTTCTTCTCCCGGAAGAGTCGGCACCAGATTCTTGATAGCAGGGGACACCGCCGAAGATGTGGAAGAGAGGGCATATTCTTTTGCAACTTCTTTGTCCCATGAACTTGAGCGACTGGGCAGTACCGTAATTCGCATAGGCATAGGCGATATTGTGGGGCAGCCCGAAGACATATATCAAAGCTTCAAGGCCGCAAGGCACATCCGCCATCTTTTGGTGGAGCGTACCGACGAAAAGGCTATCATTCTGGGGGTTCGCGAAATGGGCGAGCCTGCCGACGAAAAGACTCCGTCAGTGGTAAGCGATGCGAAGCTTTACATGGCGCAGAACTTCACCAATCCCAACCTTATGCTTCAGGACGTGGCCAAGGCCGTAGGAATGAGCAACAGCCGTTTCTCCACCGTATTTTCACAGCAGACCGGCCAGACCTTTACGGAGTATCTTATTTATTTAAGACTTAACAAGGCCAAAGAAATGCTTCGTACCACCGACACTCGCAGTTCACAGATTGCCAGGGAAGTGGGCTACAACGATGCACATTATTTCAGCTATATATTTAAGAAAAATGCGGGGATAACACCCTCCGAATACAGGGCACAGTATCAAAATTAACCCTTGCAAAATAATTTTTAACTCTTTTTCAAAATATTCACCCTAAGGCGGTATTATTTTCAACCAATTCAAAATGAACCTTGATTTACCTTCTTTTGCAAATAGGCTATCGTTATTGTAGCAGCCGATGACGGCATAAAAAGGAGGAAAGCAAAAAATGAAAAAGTTGACATCATTGTTATTGGTGGGATTACTTGCAGTTTCAATGGTATTCGCAGGATGCGGCGGCAAGAAGTCGGGCGCAATCAAGGTCGGCGTTGTTAACAACCCCCCTTCAGAATCCGGTTACCGTGAAGCAAACGTAAAAGACATGGAAAAAGTTTTCTCAGCAGAAAACGGTTATGAGTTAAAGACAGCATACAGCCTTAAGAACGACGAGCAGCTTCAGGCAGCTCAGGGCTTCATCACAGAAGGCGTTGACTATCTTCTTATCTCCGCAGCAGAGACCACAGGTTGGGACGAAGTTCTTAAGAAGGCAAAAGAAGCCGGCATTAAGGTTTACCTCTTCGACCGTATGATCGACGTTGACGAAAGCCTTTACGAAGCAGCAGTTGTTTCCGACATGGCAAAAGAAGGCGAAACCGCAGTTAACTGGTTACTCAGCCAGAACCTTGACACATACAATGTAATCCACATTCAGGGTGCTATGGGTTCCGACGCTCAGATCGGACGTACAGGCGCTTTAGACGCTCAGTTCGCATCAGGCAAGATGAACAAGGTTGTTCAGCAGACAGCTACATGGGACGAAGCAGAAGCTAAGAAGATCGTTGAATCCGTTATCAACAGCGGCGAAGACTTCAACGTAATTTACGCAGAGAACGACGGTATGGCTAAGGGCGCTGTTGCAGCTCTTGACGAAAACGGTATTACCCATGGTGTAGACGGCAAAGTTATCGTTATGGGCTTTGACTGCAACAAGTGGGCATTAAGAGAACTCCTTGCAGGCAAGTGGAACTACGACGGACAGTGCAGCCCCTTCCAGGCACAGATTATCAGCGACCTCATTAAGGGCAACAAGACCGCATCTTCCAAGAAGATTATCAACGAAGAAAAAGGTTTTGACGCTAAGGCTCTTACCCAGGGCGATATCGACACTTACGGCTTAGGTGAATAATTAAGTGATATTCCACTAAAAATAGCGCAGCTGGGCTGACGTAAAAGCAGCTTTGGCTGCGCTTTTTTAGAAAAAGTCATTTTGGTAACGGAGGTAAATTATGCAGGAAAATGTTTTACTGCAGATGAGCCATATAGAAAAAAGATTTCCCGGAGTTCTGGCATTAAACAACGTTGATTTTACCTTAAGAAAGGGCGAAATCCACGCTCTTATGGGCGAAAACGGAGCCGGCAAGTCCACCCTTATAAAGGTCCTTACGGGCGTTTATCAGATGGACGGCGGCGAGATTACCGTTGAAGGGGAGCCTATTGTCATCAAATCCCCCCAGGATGCTCAGAACAAGGGTATCAGTACGGTTTATCAGGAAATAACCCTGTGCCCCAATCTTACCGTGGCAGAGAATATGTTTATCGGCCGTGAGAAAGGGGAATGGGTAAAACACAAAGAGTATGAAAAGCGCGCGGATGAAATACTTACACAGCTTGGCATCCCCGCAAGAAGCACCCAGCAGTTAGGAAATTGTTCTTTGGCTGTTCAGCAGATGGTGGCAATCGCAAGAGCGGTTGACATGAAATGTAAAGTTTTGATATTGGACGAGCCTACGTCTTCTTTGGACGACAAAGAAGTAAACATGCTCTTCAGTCTCATGAGAGACTTAAAGGCGCAGGGCGTAGGAATTATATTTGTAACCCACTTCCTTGAGCAGGTGTACGAAGTAAGCGACCGTATTACGGTTCTTCGTAACGGCGAGCTGGTGGGAGAGTATTTGACGGAAGAACTTCCTCAGGTTGAACTTGTATCCAAGATGATTGGTAAGGAACTTGAAGAATTAAGTTCTCTTGGCGAAACCGAGGAAAAGAATATCGTGCCCAATGAAGTCTTTTATGAGGCAGAGGGTCTTTCCAGCAACGAAGCCCTTCCTTTTGACTTCTCCATCAGAAAGGGCGAAGTTAACGGCTTCACGGGACTCTTAGGTTCCGGTCGAAGCGAAAGTGTCAGGGCAATATTCGGTGCCGACAAGGTTAACGGCGGTACCGTTAAGATAAAGGGACAACCCGTTAAAATAAACAAACCCGTGGATGCCATGAAGCATGGTATCGGTTATCTTGCGGAAGACAGAAAGCGCGACGGTATTATTGCCGAGCTTAGCGTGCGTGAGAACATCATACTTGCTTTGCAGGTTATGAACGGTATGTTTAAGCCCATCAGCAGAAGCGAGCAGGAAGCCTTCGCTGATGAATACATTAAGGTGTTAAACATTAAGACAGCCAGCCGCGAGACTCCCGTGGGTTCATTAAGCGGCGGTAATCAGCAGAAGGTAATTCTGGCAAGATGGCTTCTTACCCATCCCGACTATCTTATCTTAGACGAGCCTACCAGAGGTATTGACGTAGGCACCAAACTTGAGATTCAGAAGCTTGTGCTTAAACTTGCGGAAGAAGGCGTAAGCGTAACCTTTATTTCCTCGGAAGTCGAAGAAATGCTTCGTACCTGTAGCCGCCTTATCGTAATGCGCGACAGACATATTGTGGGCGAGTTAAAGGGCAAGGATTTGAATCAGACTCAGGTTATGAAGACTATTGCGGGAGGTGAGGCTTAAGATGAAAAAAACAGGAAAAAGATTCTTTGGCGGCGGCCTCGGACAGCTTACCATTCCGCTTATAGCAATAGCTCTTCTGGTTATATTTAACTTATTCAGAGATCCGTCATTCTTCAGCATCGATTTAAGCCACAACAGTGACGGCAACATAGTTTTGGCAGGTAACCTTATCAGTATCATCAACGGCGCCAGCGAGCTTGCCATTCTTGCAATGGGCATGACCCTTGTCACCGCAGCCTGCGGCGGACAGGATATCAGTGTGGGCGCGGCAGCAGCCATTGCCGGCAGTGTATTTGTTAAGGTTTTAAAGTCTGCGGGCCACATTAACGGCGGAACCGTTTTGCTTGCTTTTGTATGTGCCTGCATAGTTGCAATGCTGTTTGGCACCTTCAACGGAATACTGGTTGCGGTGTTTAAGATACAGCCCATGATAGCCACGCTGATTCTTTATACCTGCGGACGTTCCATCGCTTACTGGATTAACGGCGGTGCGACTCCTACGGTATCAAGTCCCATTATTTCGGCTATCGGAAGCTTTATCCCCGGAATCCCCATTCCTACGCCGGTGCTGATAGTAGTGTTAATGGCTGTACTGTTTAAGCTTCTTTTCCACTTCACGTCCCTGGAACTGTTCACCCAGTCGGTAGGTATCAACGGAAGTGCGGCAAGACTTAACGGTATCAATTCCACATTCATTAAACTTTTATCCTTTATAATCCTCGGCGTATGCGTGTGCGTAGCCGGCAGTATCGGAGTAAGCCGTCTCGGACTTATTAACCACGAGACCCTGCTTCTTGATATCGAAATGGACACCATTCTTGCGGTTGCCATCGGCGGTAACAGCCTCGGCGGCGGCAGATTCAAAATCAGCGGAAGTATCATCGGTGCATACGTAATTCAGATGCTTACTATTACCCTCTACGCCATGAAGGTTTCTTCAACGGACGTTAAGGCATACAAGGCAATAGTCATTGTCCTTCTGGTAGTAATCGGTTCACCCGTGGTAAAAGAAAAATTCTCCAAACTGGTGGGACCCAATATGTACCGACACAAAAAAGCTGTAGTTAAAGGAGGGGAAGAATAATGAAAAACTTATTTGGAAAAAGAAAAGAGCCCCTCACAAATACACAGTTGTTAATGACCATTACCATAGGCATATTCGTGGTAATGTACATCCTCGCCATGACACTTCTCGGCGGCGGATTCTTACATACGCAGCAGATATTTGATATGTTAAACGACAATGCCAGCCTGATTATCGTATCCTGCGGCCTTACCATCGTTATGATAGGCGGCGGTATAGACATCAGCGTGGGCGCGGTTACTTCCCTCGTAGTAATGAGCTGCGTGCTTTATTTAAACAACGGCGGCAACGTATTCGTATCGATTCTTTTGGCTCTCGGAATCGGCCTCGGTTTCGGCCTGGTACAGGGCTTCCTGGTAAGTTATCTGGAGATTCAGCCCTTTATCGTTACTTTGGCGGGCATGTTCTTTGCCAGAGGTATGACCACCATTCTTTCGGTTAATCCCCAGAAGGTGGACCATGCGGCCTTCTCAAAGCTCCGTGATGCCAAGATTGAAATATCCTGGCTTGGATATACCGCCAAAAACGGCAACGTGGTACCCGCAAGAATCGAGCTTGGCGTTGTGGTTGCTTTGGCCTGCATCGTGCTCGTATTTATCTTGCTTAAATACCTTCGCCTCGGCCGTAACTTCTACGCAATGGGCGGCAACCAGATGAGCGCCCTCATGCTTGGTATCAACGTAAAAAGAACACGCTTCATGAGCTACATCTTAAGCGGTCTTTTAAGCGGTATCTCCGGTTTCGTATTCATGATGCACACCGGTGCCGGCAATGCCACCAACGCGGCGGGAATGGAGATGAACGCAATCGCTTCCTCCATCATCGGCGGAACCCTTCTTACGGGCGGTGTGGGTAACGTAATCGGTACTCTCTTTGGTACCCTCACCCTTACCACCATCAAGAAGATTGTGGTATCCAGCGGTCTTAACGATCCCTGGTGGCAGAGTATCACCACAGGCGGAATGCTTTGCTTCTTTATACTGCTTCAGAGCGTGGTATTAAGCCGCAGATCAAAAGGTAAAAAATCATAGAATTTTGTGTAATTCTTCCCACATAGGCGCCCCGGTTCTTCTCCCCCGAGGCGTCTTTTTTCTGCATAGTGACAAGCCCGGACCGTTCTTAAGGAAAAATAAAGATAGGATACCGAAAAATTGTATAAAATATGTGTATAATTAATCGCATGTATAATGAACTTTAAGGTTGCTTTAAATTCAGGATTAAGTTCTGATGGGAGAAGATATGAAGAAAAGATTGTTTGTATCTGCTATATTGGCTATGTTAATTACACTGCAGGGCTGCGGTGGTATTCTTACCCCTGCCAGCGTTGCTACGGACAATGAAGACATCGTTCTTTTGGGAGAGGGAAAGCCTTCGGAAGCCTCTGTTTCAGAAGATGTGACTGAACCGGTCAACGATGATTATTACTACGGCGATTACAAGGAATTGTCGGAAGGCGACAGGGCTCCCTGGTTTGCGGCAGAGCTCGTAAGCGGCGACACGTTTGATATGGCAGACCTTCAGGGCAAGGTAATCTTAATTAACTTCTGGGCTACCTGGTGCGGTCCCTGCGTAGGCGAGATGCCTGCTTTTGAAAGCCTTTATGCCGACTATGCCGACAATCCTGACGTGGCTATTGTGGCTGTGGATGTTGAGGAGAAAAAGAAAACCGTGGACTATTTTGTTGAGGTTAACGGTTATACTTTTCCCATAGCTTATGACGAGAAGGGCCAAATCGGTCAGCAGTACCCCACAAACGGAATTCCCTACACCGTAATCGTGGGCAAAGACGGATATATAAAGACGATTCATCTCGGCGCAAGAGACGCGGATACCATGTATGCTATTTACAAAGAAAACATCGAGGCGGCACTTTCGGAGTAGAATATGTCAAAAAAATATTTAACGGGGATTATCATAGCGGCGGGAGTTATTCTGCTTGTTGTGGGAATACTGGACGGCGGAGTGCATGACGTAATCAGCAAAGCGGTCCACATCTGCTATGAGTGCATAGGAATCGGATGAAAAAATACAAAAGAAGATTTGTGCAGGTAATCTCCGCTGTGCTCTACAACTGTAACATCACGGGGTTTGCCGACGGAAAAATATATCAGGGAAACCTTAAAGGCGCCTGCGTTCCGGGACTTAACTGTTATTCATGTCCGGGAGCCGTAGGTTCATGCCCTTTGGGCAGCTTCCAGCAAAGTCTTGTTTCTTCCAAATACAGATTTCCCTATTATATGCTGGGTGTGCTGCTCTTATTTGGTGTGCTTTTGGGAAGATTCATCTGCGGATTTCTGTGCCCTTTCGGCTTTTTGCAGGAGCTTCTTTATAAAATACCCACCCGGAAGTTTAAAAAGAATAAGATAACCCGGGCTCTCACCTGCATTAAATACCTGATACTTGCGGTATTCGTAATACTGATTCCCGTAGTAATCGGTGACCCGGGCTTTTGCAAATACATCTGCCCTCAGGGCATACTTCAGGGAGGAATACCGTTAAGCCTGTTAAACGAGCCCATCCGCGCCATGTTGGGCAATCTTTTTATTGTAAAGGCGGTTATTCTTGCGGCGGTGGTACTTCTGGCGGTATTTATGTTCAGGGGCTTTTGCAGATTTATTTGCCCCCTCGGAGCCATTTATTCTTTCTTTAACCGCATAAGCGTAGTGAGAATGGAAGTGGACGAAGACAAATGCATCCACTGCAACAAATGTGTTTCTTATTGTAAAATGGATATTAAGAAAGTCGGAGACAGAGAGTGTATCCAGTGCGGCGAATGCGCCGGCATATGCCCCTGTCATGCCATAGAGAGGAAGCCTCTTAAGACCAAAGAAAGCGGCGAGGCATCCGGAGAAAGGTCTTTATCATGAAAAAAATGTTTTATATTTTAGGTTCTTTTTTGATTGCGGGTGGCATCATGCTGGGCATAGGTCTGTTTTATACCACGGTCAAGGCCGGCATTCCCTATCAGGACCCGCCTGTTGAACTTCAGATTCAGTATGCCGTCAACATGGGAGTTGGCAATGAACTGCTTAAAGCCGGCGCCGTTCTTGCCTGCGTTGCTATTGTGGTCAGGCTGATTATTAGGATT
>JAEEGJ010024842.1_pt1 | contig 12370 bp, 8 predicted proteins | sample 8958761 | NCBI WGS metagenome assembly JAEEGJ01 (sample SAMN16246546, study PRJNA631951) | gut metagenome | biome: gut microbiome; feature: rumen; material: RS-attached | host: Bos | place: Iran: Karaj | collected 2018-10 | reverse complement strand
CAGCGGCTGCAACCGCATCCTTTGCATATCCGATAAGTGCTTCTTCCGCAAGATCGTTACCCGATGCAGAACCTATCTTATTGTTCATGAACACTTTTATAGAACCCGAATTTGAAAATACTGTACGGAACAGTTTGAAATCTCCGTCCTCAAGGTTTATCTCTCTCTTCTCGGATTCAGTAAGTGTGTATTTATATTTTTCGATACCGTTATCTTTGATTATCTTATCAAACAGGTCGGCTGTCTCTCTTATATTACCCATATTTTTCTCCAATCTGAATATTTTTTATTTCTTTATCTTCCACCTATCATGATCTTGCATCTTACGTGCGGTCCGCCCATCGATACTGCCATGGGCTGCTTCTTTCCGCAGAAGCCGCTTGAAGACCACTCCATCTCTTTGGAAACCATGTCTACGGTCTTTAACATATCAAATGCCACACCTGAAACGGTCGTATCAAGCAGTGCCCTGCCAAGCTTTCCGTTCTTTATCTCATAACCGCAGGTAACACCGAACATGAACTCACCTGTAAGATCGGCCTGTCCGTTTCCGGAATCGATAAGATAATATCCGTCTTCAACTGAAGCGATCATTTCCTCAACGGTACTTGTTCCGGGAAGAACCGCGGTATTTCTCATACGGATAATGGGTTCGTCCGCAAAACCCCAGCCTCGTGCATTGCCGCACGGAGTCATGCCGAAATGCTTTGCTGTTTCCCTGTCGTGCATGTAACCTGTCAGTATTCCGTTCTTTATAAGCTCGGCATCAACTGCTTTTGTGCCTTCATCATCAAGATACACGGGAAGCTCAGCCATTTTCCCGTCATAAATGTTTGCGAAATCAGTCATGCTTATAAGCTCGGAAGCTACCTGCTTATTTAAACTCGGTCCCGCAATGCTGCCGCCGAGTACCAGGTCGGCCTCAACGGTATGTCCGACTGCCTCATGAGCCAGCATACCGGACATGAAGCCCGAAAGGATGACTGTCTTGTATCCTGCTTCAGCATAAATGCCTTCCTTTTTATCCATGACTCTCTGATAGAGTTTGTCTATATCGGGATAAAGCTTTGTAACATCACTAAAATGATCGTAGAAATTACCAAAGCCTCCGAAGGCCTTAAATAACTCAACGGGAGCTCCGTCCTTTGTCTCAGCGCTCATCATAACGTAAATAAAGCACCTTGGAGTTACCAGATGTCCATTATAAGCATCTGATGTATATATGATCCTGTCCTGGGAGTCCTCTGTGTATACAACAGTACGGCTCGTAAGATCGAGATACTTTGTTGCGATATAGTTGTCGATTGTCTGACATGCTTCTATGAAAACTTTCTGTTCAACTTCCCTTATCTCTGCATTAAGCGGAATAGTCCCTGTGCCTAAAGAAGCCGGAAGCTCTTTATTTCTGCTTGAATGCTTTGAAATGAACATAGCGTTTTCCGTAGCTGCCTTTAATACCTTCTCGGCGCCTGCCTCAGAATAATCGGCAGTTGAAGCAAATCCGTAAGCTCCGTTTTTGTTAACCCTTACGCTGATACCGTTAGATGAGCTGCGTGAATTCTGAACGATATTACCTTTCAGTATCACAACTCTGCGGTTTCTGTTCTCATGACCGCGAAGGATTGTCTGAACGCCGTCAGCGAATAATCCTGTCTTGGAACTTAAAATGTCTTTAAGCATAAATATCCTCCGTTTTTCTAATGACTTATATCAAAATAATCTTTTATATTATACAACTTTATAAACAATATGTCAATTTTCAGAATATTATTTTTAGAAAAATTTAATATGGGGTTGATATTATTTCTTCTTTATTATATAATGATACACAGGAAGAAAGTCTAAAAGTCATTCAAGCTTGCTTGAAATGACTTTATGACTTTCTTACGCCCAAACACCGAGAAGAAGCGATTTTTTATAAAAATCGCGGAATTCGAGGTGTTTGTAGGATTGCGAGAGTTGCTTGCAACGAAGCAATCCGTGGTATCATCAGTAACAAACATTTAAGGACGGGACATGACATGGACGACAGGAAGGTCATTTACTATACTGACGAACTTAATGAAGAGTTCTCAACCTTTACCACTACGCCCATACGTGTCGACGGTTCGTACGATTACGAAAGAAAGTCGTTTTTCAAGCGTTTCCTGAACTTCTTTCTCTATCGTATCGTTATGTATCCTTTAGTTGTTGTATACGGCAGGATCGTATTCCGCCAGAAGATAGTCGGCAAGGAAAAGATCAAGCCTTATTTAAGAAAAGGTTTCTTCTTTTACGGAAATCACACGCAGCCGTTGGGTGATGCTCTTCTGCAGACAAGGCTCATCTTCCCGCACAGATCCTTTGTCATAGTGCATCCGAACAATCTCATGGTTCCGGTGTTCGGAAAGATGGTCCCCGCTCTCGGCGGGCTTCCGGTTCCCGATGACAAGGCCGGCTATAAAAATTTCATGAAGGCTATAAATGACAAGATTGCCGAAGGATATCCCATAGTCATTTATCCCGAAGCTCATATCTGGCCGTATTATACACGGATAAGGCCTTTTGTCGATACCTCGTTTGCCTACCCGGTAAACTTAAAGGTTCCTGCCTTCTGTTTTGTAAATACTTATCATAAGACAAGGTTCCGCAAACGTCCTAAGATGATAACATATATTGACGGTCCCTTCTTCCCCGATACGGAAGGGGCACCCAGAGTCTGCCGCAAGCAGTTACGTGACCGGGTTTATGAGAAAATGTGTGAATTTGCGGAAAATTCTGACTATGAAGCTATAAAATACATAAAAAAAGAGGAAGAAAATGGTTAATGTTCTTTTTTGCGGAAATGAAGGCGTCTTTGACGGCATGCTTACATGTACATTATCGATCCTTATGCGTACAAAGTCTCCCGAGCCTTTCCGTTTTTTCATTTTTACAATGGAGCTGACTCATATAGATGCGAAATATACCGCTCTTCAGCCGGCCCAGATCAAGCTTTATGAGAAAACGATAAAAAAGTATAACCCCGAAAATTCGGTAAAAGTTATCCGGGTTGATAAACTTTATAAAAAGCATTTCGCAGGCTGTCCAAACGAAACCGCTTACTGTTCACCGTATACGCTGATCAGGCTTTTCGCAGATCTCATTCCCGAGATTCCCGACAAGCTTCTCTATCTCGACGCCGACATCTTCTTTAACCGTGACATACATCTGCTTTACGATACGGATATTACCGGTTATGAGTATGCCGCAGCACGCGATCATTACGGTAAGTACCTTATAAAGCCCAATTACATCAATGCGGGCGTGCTTCTTTTCAACATGGCTGAGTCCCGTGCCACCGGTCTTTTTAAGAAGGCAAGATATTTTATCAAGTTAAAGAAGCTTGTTTTTGCCGACCAAAGTGCGCTAATACGCTCAACCACAAGGAAAAAGATGCTCAGACAGCGTTTCAACGATCAGAAGTTCCTGCATAAGTGGACTGTCGTAAGGCATTTTTCAAAAAGGTTGTTTTACCTTCCTTATCCCCATACCGACAATATAAAGCAGTGGGATATCAAAAGGGTTCATAAAATATTCCGTTATCATCAGTTTGATGACATTTATCGTGAATATGTGAAGATAAAGAAAAGTTCATCTGTCTGAACGTTTGTGTTGACAAACACCTCGAAATAGGTTATATATACATAAGAAAAAATAAAGAGGTCAATATCTAATGACTAAACCTGTAATTCCGGTTTTCTATGCTTTTGATGAAAACTTTTTAAAATATGCCGTTGTTTCAATATACTCCCTTATGGAGAACGCTTCTTCCGCTTATGAATACGATATTCATCTGCTGAACTGCGGACTCAGTAAGGACGCAAAGATTACCATAAAAACCTTGGAGCGTCCCGGATTTTTGATTTACTTCGAGGATGTTTCGGATTACTTAAGCTCACTTTCACATGAGCTTCCCTTAAGGGATTATTACTCGAAAACAACGTATTACCGGCTGTTTATCGCCGATATGCACCCGGAGCTTGACAAAGCTCTCTATATCGACTCCGACACTGTTGTTCAGGGCGATATCTCAGAGCTTTTTGCAACCGACCTTAAAGACAGATATCTTGCGGCCTGTCATGAGCAGGTAATGGTTCAGGTTGATGAATTCGGCACATATGTTGAAAAATGTATCGGCGTATCCCGTTATAATTTCTTCAACTGCGGAGTTTTGCTTATCAATTGTAAGGAGTGGCGTCAGCATCTCGTTCTCAACCGTTTCATGGGACTGCTCCACCAGTACGATTTCGTTATCACACAGGATGAGGACTATCTCAACCTTATCTGCAAGGATCATGTTCTTTTCATAGACCAGAAGTGGAATGTTGAGACAATGTTCGAGCTTCCCTGTGCAAAGGAAGACGTCGGGATATTCCATTACATTATGTTTGAGAAGCCCTGGCATTATAAGGACTCTCCTTTTTCGGACATATATTTCAAATATGCTTCAAAGACAGCTGTTTACGAAGATATTTTAAGCGAGCTTGAGGCGTATTCTCCCGAGAACAGGGTTAAGGATAAGAAGGGCTATGAAAACCTTGTTGCCCTCGCTGAAAAAGAAGCTTACAACGAAAACAATTACCTTAATTTCATAAACAAGAAAAAAAGAGCTGCCGACAGGGTAGCCATAGTTAAAAAAATAGAGGATTATGAGAAGGCCGGCAGATTTGACGAGGATGTCGAGGACGATCCGCCCGCTAAAGTGTTAAATCCTGAGGATATCGATTACTTCAGGCGTAATCCCATAAAGAAGTTCATGACCAAGATTGCCTTTGGTGCTGCAAGGAAGCTTGTAAGAAAGCTGCTTAAGGAAAAGAAGCTTATCATTAAAGAGATGCACGGTCTTGAGCATATCAGGAACTTAAGGAGCGGCGCCGTCATAACCTGTAATCATTTCAATGCTTTTGACAGTTTTGCGATCCAGCTCGTTTATGATGCTTCGCACCAGCGCAGACGTACCTTCTACAGGGTTATCAAGGAAGGCAACTATACATCCTTCCCCGGTTTCTACGGATTTATCATGAGGCATTGCAATACGCTTCCGCTTTCATCAAACTATACGACGATGAAGAAGTTCATGAAGTCCACGGGCAAGCTGCTCCAGAAGGGTAATTTTGTTCTTGTTTATCCCGAGCAGAGCATGTGGTGGAACTACAGAAAGCCCAAGCCTTTAAAGGACGGTGCATTTGTTTTTGCGGCAAAGAACAATGTTCCGGTGCTGCCCTGCTTCATTACCATGTCCGATTCAGACATGCTTGACGACAACGGATATTATATCCAGGAATATACCGTTCATATCTCGGAGCCCATCTATCCCGATGCTTCACTGCCATACAAGAAACAGGTTGAAGCACTTAAGGCTAAGAACTATCAGCTCTGGAAGGATATCTACGAGAAGGAATATCAGATGCCGCTTAAGTATATGTAATCATTGATTTAATTCAAACTTTTGAGGGCGACCTTCATAATAATCAGGTTTGAAAGCCCTCAAAAGTTTGATGATATTTACGGTCGTAATGTGAACAATAGATTTAATTATCTAAAAATATTTACTCTCTAATATTCCTAAAATAAAGCATCTGAATAGTATTCTACTTCTATTTCTGACCATTTCCCGTCAGTATAGCGTTGATTAAATATCTCACATTTTATATTATCAATCTTCAATACGGGATTCTCAATATTCTTAATAAAATAAATGTTCATGCTTGCACGTCCAAAATCTATCGAATACCCATCCTCCTCATAACAATTACTAAATTTGACACCATACTTAAAATCTACTTCTCCTGTATTGCAATATATTACTAATAAGTGTCCAGCTTTATTGTCTATAACTTCCCAATGATCAACTGCTTTAAGAGTATCAGTCTTTTTATTATTAATCCATGTTTTTATGTCTTTATCGATTTTTATAAAATGAATCAACTCCGAGCCTTCATCAAAATCATATGCTAAAACATCTTTGTCAATGATGATTTCTTTTAGTTTCAGAAGATTATCTGCATCAAACTTATATCTGACAGCCTCATCAGAGAATATTTTTTTTTCATGATTTTCTAGGATGTTTTCTATATTCTCCCCAATAATATCTATCTTGGCATATATTTCCGGTATCTTACTGCATGCACACAAAAATATAGTAACCCCTAAAACCAATGTTACAATTCGAAATTTGCATTTGTTCATAATGATAAATCACCACCTTTAAACCGATGGATAAATCATTCTATCCTGTCGATATCAACTATCTTACTATTCTTTATTTCAAATACATTCCAAATAGTTCCACTTTTACCTATCGGAATACAATAAACTTTAGGTTCTGAAGTATAAATGCCACCATAAACCATTACCTTCGCATTTGAATATGATAAAGCATACGATCCATTATTTTCTTTATTACTATAATCATGTACATAATACTTTACACAATCAGCATTTCCACTGATAGTGAATGTTATTGTCTCGGGACCATAACCCGTCGTATCATCATAATCTAAAGAAGCTATTATCTTTTCGCCCTGATAAACCTCTTTCCAAGAATAACTGACGTGTATAGCATTTCCTTTTAATTCACCTATAAGATGTGAATCTAAATCAGATGGCAGTTCTCCCCAAGTCAATACCACTCTATACTCGTTTTCATTCAAAACCGGAGTCATTACGCAATACTGTATATAATCCTCCGGAGAATCATTCTGAGCTACAAGAATATTTACATATGTTGTAAAATATCCTTCTCTCGTTACTTGCGCTGTATAAAGACCCGTGGGCAAAAAGGCCACATAATTTCCGTCCTTATCTGATTTTGAAATTTGCTCTAATGACATAACCCATTTTACACTTTTCCCATTTCTATTATCCCAACCTTCCATATATTTTATTTCAGCATTTTCAATAGGCAAACCTGTTACCGCATCTATAACTCTACCAATAATCGGAAAATATTTTCCATCTTCCGAATTTGATACTGTAAGATAAATTCTTTCAATATATGTGGTTGATTCCGATTCAACTGTTACATAGACATATTCGCTTTTATATCCTTCTTTTTGTAATATGATTTTATAATCTCCTGCTGGAAGATTTAATGTAAATACACCATAATCATCCGTTATCGCATGTATTTTTTCAAAATTATATACTTCGCTTATACCATTTTCATTTAGTTTCTGAACGCCAACATTAACTCCATGAAGAGTCATTTTGGTGCTTGAATCTGAAACTGAACCTATAATGAGTCCATCGCTGATATTGTTCATTATTCTTGGAGTTCCATAAATTTTATGATATCTTTGGGCATATGAAACCAGTTCCTCCGCATTGACATACTTGATTTGGAAACCATTATCTTTATGATAATCAGTATATTTACGTTTTAAAACATTAACAAGATGTAAACAGTTCATAGATGGATCAACCGAATATGCTAGCCCAAGCGCACCTGCAACTTGAGGTGTTGCTATAGAAGTTCCTTTTCCTTCTCTATATTCAGATTTTGTTCCATTATCTAAATCTCTTCCTTCTCCTTCTCCATCTACAGCACAAGTCCAAACGCCTTCTCCAAGTGCACATATATCTACCCTATCACCCAAATTACTAAATTTACACATCCTTCCGTCATACCAATCTTTAATGGCTAAACTTCTTTTCTGCATAGCCCCAACTATGACAATTCTGTTTCTAACAATAGTATCATCAATGTATGCATAACCAGAACTATATTTAGCATCTACGATAATTGGGTTTCCATCTATAGTCTGTATATCTGCATCTGAATTGATTGAGCCATATGTAACAGTTGTTATTACTTCATCTGATTTTTCTTTGGAATCTAAATAATCATCGACATTAACATATCCATATTTATACGACCCATCCTTTTCAGAAACTTCATAATACTCTTTATCATTATCATTTCCAGCAGCATTAACAATAATAAAGTCGTATCCCTTGGCAATAAATTTTCGTAAAAACTCTTCTAATTGTTTTGCTTCTTTTTCTAAATCTGTTATAGCATTTTTATTTCCAAGCGTAGCAGCAAACGTGTTGTAATTACCTAAACTTCTGCTTATAACCCTAACATTATTTCCTATAAGCAAAGCTAAAGCACACTTTTCATTAAACATCTGATCATTAATTTTACTTGTTTTATTAGTAGGATTATTTTTTGAATATCCATAAAGTCGATTTTTTACACAAATTCCTGCAATTCCTATATCATTATTAAAACCTGCAGCCATCACCCCAGCGCATGCAGTCCCATGAAAATCTAATTTGTCAGTACCATCAGCATTTTTCCCTGTATGTTTCAAAGCATCCAAGCTTTCATAGTTATTCCAAGGCTCGACAGTAAACGTCAAATCTCCATCTTCATTCCACTGATCAAATCCAGAATCAATAATCCCAATTTTCACATTATACAACATACTCGTATCAATTCTATCGGAAGGTGTATCATCATTTTCTATGACCCCACATTTTATTAGAGCACTTTTGAGTTTTATAACTTCTACAGCGATATTATGTCCTGTTCTTGATTCTTCATTCCACTCTATATCTGTATCGCTTTTATAACTATTTTCAACCCACTCATCATCGTTTGTATGAAAGTTCTCTTCTTCCTGAATAATTTGATTTAAATCAGCACTTATTATATATGATACCCCGGCTAATCTTTCTTTAATATCAAGTAATTCAGATATTTCAACATCGCGATCAAATTCTATTTGAAAATCATTTGTTAATTCAATAAATCCCACTATTGACGCACCAAATTCATTAACTAACTCCGCAACTTGCTCAAAAGGTACCTCTTCTTTTACTGACAAAAGAAGTTGATTTTTTACACAATATATGCCATCCCCAGCATATACTATATCATTTTCAACATTGAAATTTTTGCAGTAAACTTCCCCAATATCGATAATATTTGTATCTTCTTCACCATATTTAACTGCTGATGATACTTCTGTCATCAAGCCTGATAAAACAGTTGAATTTTTGTTGATATTAACATTATAGCGTCCATTTATCTCGATTTTCTGAGCTATAATACTTCCGGAAACATTAACGTTATCTCCCGATATACGTACAGTACCCATCGGAGCATAAATAATGCCATTCGCTGAAATATTTGCAGAGTCTATCGATATGTCGCCGATAATTGAACATATAATAGCATTATTCATATTTGTAACCGGATTTTTAACAACAATATCACCTCCGACAACAATAGCCGAATTGTTTACCGACAGTGTATTTTCACATATAAAAGAATCAGAAACATATTTAGATTTATTGATGTTTTCATTAAATGCCTCTGAAATAAATTCATTATAATAATCAGAACCATCAAGATATTGTCGTTCAATATTTGGCAATAAACGTAACATTGTTATATCCTGATTATCAAATATTTGTCCGTTTATGTTCTTTCCCCGAGCATTTATAATATTTGTTACCGCCTGAAATAATATCCCCATTAATACTTAAATTCCCGGTATTTATCACTATAGATTCTGCATCCTGCTGTGCAAAAAGAACGCATTTATTATAATAAATTTCCCCGGTTTCAGTATTTCCTGATGCTTTTGTTTCAATTCCACATAAATTAACAACCATAATCACACTCAAAAATAATGTTATAAACCTACGTGCCATACCTTTTTCTCCTTTTCTGAATCAAAGCCCTCAGTTACATGTTTAGTTTTTTTGTTTAAATCACCTCCATTGAAAATTCTTCAAAAAAAACACAAAGCTGCAACATTTCTGTTGCAGCCGAACTATCAAATATTCTTTGACTTCTGACTTTGCGTCGCTGAATCACTCCAGGTTTGCCCTTTACAAGATTATATTAACAAATACTGACTTATTAGTCAATAAGATTTTTGTTATATTACCTTCCAAATCTTTCAACGAACATATCTTCTGTTATTATCTCAATGCCAAGGCTTTTAGCCTTGGTATTTTTTGAGCTTATAGAAGCTATATCGTTATTTACCAGGAATGAAGTTTTTCCAGAAACGCTTCCGGCTACATGTCCGCCTTGTGACTCGACATATTGCTTAAATTCATCCCTGTTTTTAAATATATGTACATCTCCGGTTATGACAAATGTAAGTCCCGCGCAGATTCCGGTTTTCTCTCCTGCCGGTTCTATCATATCAAGATTTATAACACCGAGAAGTTTTTCCAAAAGCTTTTTGTTTTTTTCTTCGCTCATCCACTTTAAAATAGCGTTAGAGCGTTCGACTCCGATACCGTCAACCTCTTCAAAACTTTCTCCGCTTTCAAGTCTTTCCAAAAGTACCTTTGTTCCGTAAAAAGCTACAAGTCTTTTAGCCGCATCAAGCCCGATCATCGGGATACAGAGTGCATACAGGAAGTTTGCAGGATGTCTGTTCCTGCTTCTTTCGACGGAGGTGATAAGGTTTGTATAGGATTTTTCCCCGAAACCGTCAAGCGCCGTTATCCTGTCCTTATGCTCTGAAATACTGTAAATATCAGCAAAGTCACTTATAAAACCTTCGTTAATGAATCTCATGAGAGTCTTTATCGAAAGTCCGTCTATATCCATACCGGTCTTGCTGACAAATCTTGTATATTTTTGGATGTGCTTTGCGTTGCAGTCCGGATTCGTGCAGTGAAGTGTCTCGGTACCTGTCTTTTCGCTTGTCACTATCTCAGTCGGAGCATGGCATACCGGGCACTCCTTAGGAATAGTAAACTCGGTTCCGTGAGCGTCTGCTTTTATACATTTTGGAATGATCATATTGCTCTTGATGACAGTAAGCGATGTCTTTCGGTCTTCTCCTATACCAAGGCGTTTCATCTCGCTTATATTGCAAAGGCTTGCCCTTGAAACGGTCGTGCCTTCAAGTGATACCGGATCGAATACTGCTACAGGAGATATTGCAAATGCTGCGCAGCTCCACTCTATATGGTCCAGAGTGGTCTCTGCTTCGGTGTCCTGCCATTTAAAAGCCATGCCGGCATTTGCCGCATGATGTCCCGTAACCGAACCGGTTGCGGCATAATCGGTATCGTCAAAGGTTACAACAAGTCCGTCAACCGGAATATCCATTTTCCCGCTTCTGACTATCTCGGTCCATTTGTCTATGGTTTCCTGTAAATGTGCTTCATCTGTAGCTTCCCTGTCAACTACCTTAAATCCAAGTTTTTCGAGATAATCCATTCTTTTTCCCCACGAGACTATCTCTTCATCGGTATGTACAAGTGTAAATGCGTTAAATAAAACACATCTTTCGGCAACCTCCGAAGCTCTTGAAACATCAAGCAACAATGTACCCGATACAAGATTTCTCGGATTTGCATATTGTTCATCCGGATTGGTGATCATGCTGTTTATCGTATTAAAGTCGGTATATGAAATGACTGCCTCGCCTCTGACTACCAGATGTCCTTTATCGCTTATTTCCTTAGGAAAACCTTTTATATAATCTGAGAAATATGTGATATTCAAGCCCGTGGTACCGTTTCCGCGGGTCATTATCTTCGTAAGCTTCCCGTTATCGTATGTAAGCACCAAAGTAAGACCGTCCATCTTCCATGACAGCCATAATGCCCTGTCCCCTGCCCATTTACGTATAACATTTACATCCTTTGATTTTGCAAGGGATAAAGCGGGATATTCATGAGTCTCACGGTTTGCTGTAGGATTGTTTTCCTCTGCTCCTGTTTTTACCGTAGGGCTGTCCGGATCGATATAGCCGGTTTCCGCTTCCAAGGCCGTTAGTTCATCATACATGGCGTCCCATTCGAAATTGCTCATGATCTCGTCACGGTCATTATAATATGCTTCCGAAGCTTTGTTTAGTGTTGCGACCAATTCTTTTATACGATCTATTTTATCCATGGTTTTTGCCTTCTCTTCTGTTTGTCATCCCGAGGGTTTTAGCCTGAAGGATCTTTTTTGTCATCCTGAGCGTTAGCGAAGGATCTTAATATAATCCTATTTTCTGTAGGATGCCGGTGCGTTACTTGAATCGGCTATAAGCTCTCTTAATTCTTCCAGCTCCTTCGGGGTAAGATTCCTGTATGTGCCGGTCTTTAAGTGATTAAGCCTTACATTCATTATCCTTACACGTATAAGAGACCTTACACGGTATCCGAGTGCTTCGCACATACGTCTTATCTGACGGTTTAACCCTTGTGTCAAAATCACCTTGAAAACATTTCTATCAAGCTTTTCTATCTTACAGGGCTTTGTAACAGTGTCAAGTATCGGCACTCCGCCTGCCATAGCCTTTAAGAACTCATCGGTTATATCTTTGTTTACGGTAACTATGTATTCTTTTTCGTGATGATTGCCGGCGCGGAGTAT
>JAEEGJ010024839.1_pt1 | contig 12371 bp, 7 predicted proteins | sample 8958761 | NCBI WGS metagenome assembly JAEEGJ01 (sample SAMN16246546, study PRJNA631951) | gut metagenome | biome: gut microbiome; feature: rumen; material: RS-attached | host: Bos | place: Iran: Karaj | collected 2018-10 | reverse complement strand
CGGACTTTTCGTATCGACTTTGTTGAGGATTTTAATAAGACCGGACTTATCAATTAAGTCAATAGGGCGGCCTTCTATATACTTCCGAGCTTCTTCTGTGTATGTTCCAGCCGTAAAACAAAGACCGCGACCAACTTTCAAATCCCTTATACGTGTATGGAATTCACGCACAAAAAGTTCTCCAGTAGAACCGGTTGTTCTGTAGAATCGGAAAACAACAGAATCTTCCCATTTTGCAGTTTCTATTTCGGTTTGAACTTCTGTACATTCATTCGTAGCATTTATATCGATTATCTTTACAAAAGCTTTTCCAAAATAAATCTGTACAATCTTTCTACACAGGGCAATAAAATCGCTGTTACTTGAAATCAGATATATCTGCAGGTTTGCATTCTGAGTAAGCTCTTGGTAACGTGCAATAAGAGCCTGAACGTCTTTATAGCCCGGGACTGTTTGCTGAATTTCCTTTAATGTTGCTAAAGCCCGGCTTATATCGGACATAGATATATATGAATGAGAAAGTCTGTAACGTATATTCGTAAGAATATCTAATGGAGCCTGTGTATGCTTCAAGCCAATTTCAAAATCAACAATCGCCTTATCATGCAGCTTTTGATTCGCATGGATTGTTCCTGCTGCAAGACATGATCTTGCTCCGAATTCTGGATCAGGACGAAGATGCATAAATATTTTCAACGCTTTTTCACCATTACCACTTTCGTTCATTGCATCTGCCATGGCAAAAAGAAGTTCTTTATCATCTGGATTCAAATCAAGCGCACGCTTAATGTATGGAAGAGATTCCCGGAAACTGTGATACTTATAAAGCGCAAGGCCTACGAACCGGTATGTATCTTGTGCTTCTTTGTTTATAGTTATCGCTTTTTTTAGCAGAGGAATCGCCTTATCATATTCTTTGTTGAAATAGAACGATTGTCCCAAATAGAAATTGACTTCAAAATTATCAGGTTGAAGTTTTCTTGCTTGAAGCAATCCTTTAAATGATTCTTCAATCTTGTTAACTTTCAAGGCACAAACACCCTGCCTTAGGGCTGCGGTGAAAATATCAACTTCAGGGTGTGCTACGGCAATATTAAGAAGCGTGTCATAAAGCGGGAAAGCTTTATCCCACAATTGCTCTTTAAAATATAATTCACTTAATGGAAGGAGTCCCGATATATTGTGAGGATCTTGAGACAGTTTTTTGGTTGCTTCACGAATTATTGCCTGACGAGTTTTTTGAACTGAAGATGATGAACCTGCTCTCCTTCGCCTTGCACTTGAAATACCAAGGATAAGTGCTATTAAACTACAAACGGCGACTGCAGCTATTATAATAGGTATGATAGATTGCATAAAGTAATTATGTACTTCTATTTACTCCATGTCAAGAAAGTAAAAAAAAGCAAAAACCCGTGATTCAGTAAAAAGCTGTCGTTGACAATAACCATTAAGCATAATAACATTTAACAGAGGTGTATCTTTTGAGTAAGGCAGTAATTGGTATAAAGATTGCGGACGGTTCTTTTTATCCTATTCTTGAAGAAGGAAAGCCGGGTGAAAAGAAACTGCAAGTTACGACTGTACGGGATGATCAGACAACGGTTCAAATTAATCTTTATAGGTCAGAAACTGGTGATATGTCCGATGCTGATTATGTAGATACTCTTTTGATAGACAATCTTGTACCTCACCAAAAAGAGGAACCCTCGTTTAATCTTTTGGTAAAGATAGACGAGAATAATATGCTGTCAGCAGAAATAGATGATCCTGAAACGGGAGAAAAATCAGATACAAAGGTTTCGCTTATCAATATGGGAAATAAATCAATTTTTGACGAACCGGATTATAAAGTAACTCCTAATGATGCACCTAGCGACGAAGAGTTTTCGCTGGCTGACAGCATGGCAGATATACCCGATTTAGACGACACGCCAATTGATGCCAGTACAGACGACTTCGCGCTGCCGGACTTCGACAGCCTTTCAGAGCCTCAGGCGCCGGCTACAGAAACGCCGGTAGCATCTGACGATTTCAGTATTAACGCTACTACGGAAGAAGCTCCGGTAGTATCTGACGACCTCGGCTCGTTCGACACATCTACCGAAGAAGCTCCTGTGGCAACCGATGACTTTTCTCTGCCAGACTTCGACAGCTTGGATGCCCCCGAAGAATCCGTCGTGGAAGCACCGTTAGAAGCTTCTGGTACGCCGGACGCGGCTGAACCGGTTATTACGGAAGAAACACCGGTAGCATCTGACGACTTCGGCTCGTTCGACACATCTGCCGAAGAAGCTCCCGCAACATCAGACGACTTCAATTTTGAGCTCCCGGACGACTCTAGTGTCGCAGCAGACACAAGCGAACCCGTTGCTGAACTTCCGCTGGAGATTGATATTCCTACAGAAAACACAGAACTTTCCGAACCAGTACCAGAAGCTGTTCTTTCTGACGATGACTTTTCTTTTTCTACAGATTTTGTGGATGATGAAAACGACATCGATGAAGACGAAAAACCTTTCTCTTTCGATTCCCTGCCAGAATTTGACGAAATACCAGAACTTGCGAATTCGACAGAGAATACCGAATCTGCATTGGATGATGATTTAGACATCGATTTTACAGTTCCAGAAGAAAACAATATGGAAAACAACAGTTACAACGACACCACTGAATACGAATACGCTCCGAGCAATAATATGCAAAACGCTTTATTCGGCGACAGTGACCTGTTTGAAGAGACTAAAAAGCAAAAAGAACGTAAAGTTCTTGTGCCGTTAATTATCTGCATTTTGTGTGCCTTAATTTCATTAGGCGTTCTTGGCGTAATCTTGTATCTGACGCCATCTATCATGAAAATAGCAGGTGGAATGCAATCCGACAATACAGCTGTTGTAAGTACCACAACCCCCGAAGCAGAAACAATAGCTGCGGAAGAAGAAGCTGTCATAGAAAAACCCGTGGTTCGCCACGCCGAAGAAAACGAGATAGTCGTTCTTGAAAAGACTGTTCAGCCTGTCGTTCCAGAAGCTACAACATCCCAAAAAGATGTTTCAAGCATAATAAGGCATCTTGTTAAGTGGGGCGACACTCTTTGGGATTTGGCTGGTTTCTATTACAGAAATCCGTGGCTATATAAAATCATTTCGGATGCGAACAATCTGAAAAATCCGGACTTAATTATATCGGGCACATATCTAACGATTCCAGACCGTTGAACAGATGATTAAAAGCAAAACACTCATTTTATTAATTTTAGCGTTATTTTTGCTTTTTTCTTGTTCTTCTGGCGAGGAAAAATCAGACGTATACTATTTTTCCGCTTTACAAAAGATAGAAGAAGGTCATGTAGAAGAAGCCGTTCCTTTGTTGGAAAAAGGCATAAAGAACTCTTCTCCTGATGTATCAAAGCTTTGTTCACTGTTTTTGTCGGAAATTAACAAGAAAAAAGCTGTTGAAATATTAGAGAATGCACTTAAGCAATTCCCCGACGACAATGCCGTCAATTGCCGATACATGGCAGTTCTCTATGAAACAGGAAAATACGACTCATTAATCAGTTTTTCGGAGCAAAAAAAAGAACTTCTTGCCAAAGACAACGAATACTTAAAATACCGCCTGCTCGCGTTCGCAAAAACAGGTGACACTCGCTTTTCAAAAGAATTTACGGAATGGTTCACTGACGCTAAATTTACTTCATATCACAGAGAGTTTCTTGACGACTGGTACAAAGACAGCTCTTACAACGAATACAAACTTTACAATGCGCAAAGTTTCAAAACATTTGAAAAAATAATCAATACCCGTCAGTACGTTAATTCAAGCAATTACTCTAAAGCATACAAAGAGTTTCTTTCTGCAACCGAAACAGAAGAAGAAATTGCAACGCTGTTGACAGAATGTTCCGTTCCAGTGCTTTCTGATGTTGGCAAAGCATTCCTTTACGGAAGCACGAACAAAGCAGAAGAAGCACGTTTTTTCTCAAAAGCTGGTATGCAAGCCGACACGAACGAAAAAAAGCAAATGCTGTTTTTTTATGCCGGTCGTATGCTTGGCAGATCGGGAGTAGCTTACAGGAATACAGCCTTAGAAAACTTCCGAACAGCGTATTCTCTGGCTGAAGATGATGCTTCCAGAGATAATGCTTTGTGGTATTACTTGGAAACTTCGCGCCAAATTTCCATAGAAAAAGCTGTTTCTGCATTAGATGAGCTTGCTTCTAGCTGGACAGATGCAAGCTACTTCGATGATTTTTTGGACGATTTGCTTGCGGATATCCTTTATTCCAAAGGTTATTCGCTTTTGTGCGCAGTTTTTGAGCGTAATAAAGTTTATTTCAGTAAAGCTGCCCACTCAAAATATGCATACGTTGTTGCCCGCATAATAGAAGAAGAGCTTTGTGAATCGCCCAACGGAGCGAAACAATTATATATAAACTCTTTATTGCAGGAATCATGGGAATTATCAGAAGCGAATTTGTATTACAGAATTTTATTGGCTGACAAGCTTGGAAAAACAGAAGAAGATTTTTATTCAGCAGAAAACGAGACGCTTGTAACCAATGAAAGTTCTGAAGAACTAATAGCCCATTATTTTTTGGAATATAATTTATATCAACAGTTTTATGCATATTTTAAGATGAACTCTAAAGAAATATCGGAAAAAGTTTCTGTTGAACTGATTGAAGAACTGAAACAGGCAGAAAAAGACAATAAAGACAAATATGCTGATATTCTCCGGCTTGGAAGCAATAGATTGAGCGACAGCGAGCTTTTCTACAGAAAAGATATTATCAAAACAATTTATCCAAGGTTTTTCGAAGAAAAGATTACTGAAAAATCAGCAGAATACATGTTACCGGAATACTTTCTTTATTCTCTTATAAGAACAGAAAGTTATTTTGATGATGATGTTTATTCCTCTGCCGGAGCAATCGGGTTATGCCAACTCATGGAACAAACTGCCGCCGATGTCGCGAAAAAGCTAAAAGTTACCGATTATGATTTGCTTGACGCGGACACAAACATGACTTTTGGCGCATATTATTTGGGCGAATTAATACGACGGCTTGATAATAACAGTATGAGTGCTTTCCTTTCGTATAACTGTGGTATAACAAGGGTTAGAAAATGGAAAGAAGAATTTAATAATCTTCCGGGCGATTTGTTTTTGGAAGTTATTCCGATAGAAGAAACCCGCGAATACGGAAAAAAAATATTGACAGCAGCTTGTCTTTATGGAAACTTATACTATGAAAAACCGTTCAGTGTAGTATTAGACGAACTTTTTTTCAGATTTGCACAAATGGATAAAGGACAAGAAGATAAATGACAACAGCATATTTAACAATTGATGACGTACCTACTCAACATAATCCGAAAATAATCGATTTTGTTGTTTCTCTGAATATAAAGCCCTTGATGTTCTGTTGGGGCGAAAAGCTTGAAAATTGCAGAAAAGAAGCTATTTACGCGCTAAAAAAAGGCGCAATTTTGCAAAACCACAGCTACAGCCATCCGCATTTTAGCGAGCTTTCATTTGAGCAGGCTAAAAACGAGATTTTGCGCAATGAAAAGCTTTTGGAAAGCATATATACAGAAGCCGGAATAAAGCGGCCGTATAAGCTTTTCCGCTTTCCGTACGGTGACCAGGGCGAAGCGAACAAAGAAAAACTACAGCAATTCTTGCGGGAACAGGGTTTTGCACGCATAGACGACCGTGCTTTCGATAACACGACATACATTCAAAACGGTAAAAAAGAAGATATGGATGTATATTGGTCGTTTGATTACGGTGAATACAATATACGGCCAGGCAATGCTTTTTCGTTCGATGATGTAATCGAACGCGTTAATGGTTTTTTGGGGTCACCGTCCGTACAACCTGTTGAAAGCGGGAAAGCTCCTGAAGGGGCTGTTTCTAAAAATATAATCCTTATCCACGATCATGATGAAACGGAAGAATGTTGCCCCGGTTATTTTGAAAAGCAGATAAAGCTTGTTTTGGAGCGCGGAGTCCGTTTTGTAGACCCCGCGGTTATACAGGATTAGCGACAGTTATTTCTTCCAGAAAGACGGCATGAACATAACAATCATCGTGTAGAATTCTAGGCGGCCGGCAATCATTGCAAAACTGAACCACCATTTTGCCCACGGCGCATAGAACGAGTAATTGTAGATTGGTCCAATGCGGCCAAAACCCGGTCCTATGTTACCTACGAGCGAAAGTCCCGTTGTAAACGAAGTTATTACATCCGCATTAGAAAGAGCGGCAACAAGCGAAGTTATGAATACTAGAATAAAGTAAATGTAGAAAAAGCCCGCTACACTAAGAACAACATCTTTTCTGCCCGGCCGTTCATTAAGCTGAATACCAAAAACGCCGTGGGGATGAAGCAGACGCCGCATTTCGTTTTTCATTTGGCGGCCAAGAATAACCCAACGTATAACTTTTACGCTACCGCCTGTTGAACCAGAACAACCACCTACAAACATCAGGAAGAAGATAATTGCCTGTGCAAAAGCCGGCCATTGCGTATAGTCGGCGGTAGAAAAACCGGTCGTCGTCATTATTGTGGAAGCTTGGAACGAAGCATACCTGAGCGCATTGAAAAACGAGCCATAAATCGGTTTTATAGAGAAAGTTATAAGAAGAGCCGCTACAACTAGAATAACCAAATAGGCTTTGAATTCCGTGTTTTCCTTAATCTCTTTGAATTTGCCCTGAAACAGCTTGTAATAAAGACTGAAGTTCACGCCGGAAAGTATCATAAATATGGTGCAAATCCAGTCTATTGCCGCTGAGTTATAGTGACCGACACTGCTGTTCCTGGACGAGAAACCACCGGTTCCGAGCGTCGAGAACGTATGAATAAGCGCGTCTATAAAATCCATGCCGGCTATCATTAAAAGAACAGTTTGAACCACCGTAAAACCAAAGTAGATGAACCACAGGATTTTCGCAGTTTCTGTGATTTTTGGGGTTATTTTGCCTTTTTCGGGACCGGTGGTTTCGGCTTTTATAAGCTGGAAACCGCCAACACCGAACAGCGGCAGCAACGCGACAGTTAACGCAACGATTCCCATACCACCTAGCCAGTGCATTTGGGCACGCCACAAGTTTATGGCGCGGGGTAAAGACTCTACATCGGAAAGGATTGTCGCTCCGGTTGTGGTGTAGCCGGAAACGCTCTCAAAGAAGGCGTCAGTGAAAGACGGAATGCAGCCAGAAATCATAAAAGGCAGCGAACCGAGTAAACTTGCGCTTAGCCAGCATGTCGCAACGGTGATGAAGCCACCTCTTGAAGAAAGCTTGAAACGCTTGTTACGTCCAATAAAGAAAAAGAGCACCCCGGCGACAATCGCGACAAGTGCCGGAATTAGGAAAGAAAGGAAAATATCTGTCTCACCATAAAACAGAGCGGTTCCGGCGGGTAGGAACATAGTGATGGCAATAATTGCCAGAAGCATTGTATTTACACGAATAACAGAAAAGACTTTCATTATTGTATCCCGAATTTACCCATAATCCGTTTATCATCTTTTGTGTTGACAATCAGGATAATTTTATCGCCTATTTCCAGTTTTGTGTTTCCGTCTGGAATTACATATTTATCCGAATCTTTTGAGCAGTAAAGCAGGATAAGGAACAAACCTGGTTCCGCAATCTCCTTAAGCGATTTATCGATTATGCTTGCTTTTTCAGAAATTTGGATTTCCTCAAGCTCAAGTCCGCTGTCAGAAATCGTGTGTATGCTAGAGACACCTTTTCCGCGAAGGTGGCTTATTATGCTGTCTATGATTGTGTCACGGATTGGAACGGCAACATCTATGCCGATATTACGAGCGATTGTGGCATAGCTGGAGCTTGCTACAAGACAGACGGTTCTTTCTGCACCAAGTGATTTTAGGTACGCGGAAGATATCATGTTTTTTTCATGATTGTGCGAGGCGGCAATAATCAAGTTATAGGATGAAAGGTTCTCTTCCTCGATAATGCCTTCATCGGCGATGTCGGCACGGAAAACGCTTATTTCAGGGAATCGTTCCGCAGCTTCTTTTGTGAGCTGATCATCGGGATCTATCATCACGATTTTCCGCGTCATTTTTTTGCGTATATCCAGGAAACGGCTCAGGATATTCGACTTTTCGCGCACGACAAGTTTTTCTGCAACGCCCGTGCCGATTTTACCAGCACCAAGAATCGCGATTTTGCGGAATTCACGGATGGTTGTGCCGCAAACAGTAAGCAAAGCGGTAACGTTGCTTTTTGCTGTAAGAAGCCCTACCCTATCGTTTTCGTGGATTACTGTGGCTCCTGACGGCATTGCAGAAACGCCGTTGTTTTCGATGTATGCTACAAGGAACGGAATATCTGTCAGGTGCCTGATAGACTGAACCGTTTGCTCGTTAAAAGGACTGTGTTTTTCAACATTGAGCTGAACAAGCTCGTAATCAGTATTTTCCAAGTCTACAACTTCTGTTACGGCTCCGTGCTCAATTGCGGCAGTAATGGCTTCTGCAGCCTCAACATCCGGATGAATCATAAAATCGATGCCGTAAAGATGTTTAGAAGAGTTATCGTCTTTCGCAGAGTTAAGGTAATAGTCGTAATTCCGCACGCGCGCAATTTTAAGGACGGAAGGATACAAGGAGTTTACGAGCGAGCAAGTAATCATGTTAAGCTCGTCTGTGCCTGTTACGGCAACAAGCGCATCAGCTTCGGCAATGCCAGCTTCTTGCAGTGTCGCGAGGCTGTTTCCATCGGCTTGCATAACCATGCAGTCCAGTCTGTTTGAAACATGGCGTACAATATCTTCATCGCGGTCAATGAGGATTATATCGTTTTTCTCATCGATAAGGCGTTTTGCGAGTTGTGTTCCGGTAAAACCTGCACCGACAATTATGATTTTCATATAATCAATAATCGTTCATTTTTTGAATTACTGCAAGAGTTAGCGCGAACATTGAAATTTAAAACAAAACCCCGGCACAAAGTGAAAAACACTTTAAGATACCGGGGTTTGTCTTTGTTATTTAGGCGCGCCAGTTATTTGTTCGAAGATTCGGCGTTATCGTCAAGTTTTGAAAGCTTTGATTTTTTATTGCGGGAAGCAACTGTCGAATCTTTTACAACCATTACGGTTACACAGATGATAACAGCCGCTGCTGCTTCAAGAAGCGTGTTCGAAAAAAGAACCGTGAACATAACTTCAAAAGAAATAGCTCCTGAAATAACGAGTGCACCAAGAACGAAGAAAGAGTTTGTTATTGTTCCGATAAAAGCCGCAAGCGCATAAGAAAGCACCATCGGGAAGTATTTTGTTTTTGAAGAGATTTTTTTGAAACCCAAAAAAGAAAAGTAAACAGCTGGCGCGATAAGAAGACGCGGCAAAACGGAAATAAGCGGGTTAACAAAATAAAGATCAAGACCTGTACCCTGTGTTGCGGCAAGAATAAGCGAGCTTACACCAAAAATAAGGCCAACGCCAGAACCAGCCCAAATACCAGCAATAAGTGTACAAAGAATTACAGGAACGTGAAGAATCGTGATTGATGCACCGGAAAACCACGGAATCATGCCAAGCCGTGTAAACGCGAAGAGAACAGTCAGTGCGCCAAAAGCAGCCGTAAGAGCTACTCCAAGAAGTGTTTTTTTTCTTTTAGTATTATCCATAAAATACCTCGTCAAAACGTGATAGCAGGATATCCTGCTTTATAAAACCTAGCGGATTATATCAAAAAGACATTTTTTCATCAATTGTCAAAATGAAGATTGTGGTTTCGGCGCGAAAAGCGTTGGTGCAAAACTTAAATCTTGAAAATATACGGATTTAATGATACATTCCTGTTTGTATGAAAAACAAACTTAACAAAGAACTTGCTGTTTGTGGCTTTGAGGCTGTTAAAGCGTTGGAGCGGAACAGCCCGGAAAAGATTCGTAGACTTTATTTTACCGCTGACAGGGCGGCTCAATTCGGTGATTTATGCCGTTCAATGGCACAGAGAAAGGCTCCTTACAATCAGGTTGAAAGCGGCGCGGAGCTGGAAAAGCTTTGCGGAACCGTACATCATCAGGGAGTGGTGGCGATGATTCCCCAGCCTGAGATTTTGCGGCTTTCTCCTGCAGATGTAGACAAGTGGGTTATGAACAAAGAGGATGTTCTTTTGCTCGACAGAGTTGGCAACGCAAACAATGTTGGTGCAATTATCCGGTCAGCGGCTTTTTTTGGCGTTAAAAATATCGTAATTCCGTTGGACGAGGCTCAGGCTGGGGTAACAACGAGCGCGTATCGTGTTGCGCAGGGTGGCATGGAAAAAGTAAGCGTGTATTCTGTTAAATCGATGGAAAACCTTATCCGCGACGCAAAAGGCAAATTCGCTGTTTTTGGAACTGATGTGCGCGGCTCGAACAGCATTTCGAAAATGGGAAGCCTGCGCAAGAAAAAGCGTAAGGACGGAACGGATGCCGTTTTACCGGTAATGATTGTGCTAGGAAACGAAGAACACGGAATATCGCGCGAAATAAGCGAATTGTGCGATCATCTTGTGACGATACCGGCTCCGGCAGAGAACATGGAAAGCCTTAACGTTGCGCAGGCGGCGGCTGTAATCCTTTACGAGCTTAGACGCGAGTAAACTTTTTGCGTCCGCGCAAAGCCGTTGCGCAAAGCATGTGCGTCGCCTGTACGCACACACCGCCAAGCACACGGGCATAAAAAAACCGCAGTGAAAACTGCGGTTTTTTCGTCTTTACAATAGTTTATCGCGCCCAAGTTGAATCGTGCCCTAACTGCGCTTAATGTGCGCGCGGCAATTGGGAAAACTAAAGAAGTTCTTCCAAGTTCACTTCACCGGCGACGCACGGAACTGTAATCTGCCAGTTTTCAAGAACTTGTGGGTGAACTTCACCAAAAATACCGATTACTTTACCGTCTTTCATGATGTTTGCCTGACGACCGGGGATAAAGCGCGGGTCATTCGCTTCTGAAACAACATACTCGTGGTTAAGGAAGTGAATAAGTGTGGCGACCTCGCTCGCTGCCGTATTGAAGTTTGCGTCGCCGGAAGCTGTAAGGAAGCCAAGGCTCTGAATCGTTTTTGTGCCTGTATTCTCTTCTTCGCAAAGGAACGCAATCTTTCCAGTTTCAAAAATCTTGTGCGGGTAAACTGCGTTTGCAGAACCAGATTCTGCAGAAAGAAGAGATGCAATTATAGACGGCCTTACGAACTGATAGTTCTCGCTCATCGGGTTTGCAATTTCAATAACGCCGGAAGCGTCAATGTTCATGTTATCGATAAAGTCTTTCTTTGAGCCAAGGTAGTTGAATATCATTTCCTGATATCCCATACCAACCATAAGCTCTTTTGCCTTGCGGCTCAAAAGCGTTACAGGAAGCAGACGACCGATTGTAAAATCATGCGGTTTTTCCGGAGTAAAGAACGAAAGCTCCTTTCCCATCATAATATCTTCTATAACGTCAACTTCGTGCAAAAAGTCGTTGCGGTATGGCGGAGGAGTCAGTGTGAAAACTGTGTCACCATCTTTTTTAGAAACAGTTGCTGAACAGCCCATCTTTGCAAGAGACTCAACAACTTCATCAGCTGTAAGCTCAACACCAAGACGTTTATTAACTGCAGAAAGCTTTGCATCTGTTGTTTCCTGGAAGTAGTAAGGTGTTACAAGGTCTTTTCCAAAGCCTGTATCATACGGATGTTTTACCTGAACAGGAAGGATTGTATAGCCGGCATCCGCAAAATCACATGCAACAATGTTTGTTGCAAGCAGAAGTCCTGCCATATCCGTACCAGTCATTTCTACCATAAGGTCGCTGTCACCAACTTTTACGGCACCGAGTGTCGCACTGTTGATGATAGGAGCCATGGACATTGTTTCGCCATTTGCATCGCTAAGAAGCGGGAATTTTGCCTTGCCTTCAAGAATCCAGCCGTATTCCTTTCCTTTTGGGTGGTCAGTAAGAATCTGGCGGCATGTCATAGGTGCGTCGCAAGCAAGCGGAACAAATGATGTTTTATCCGGGTCAACCGCATGATAGTTTACAGGCCATTTTACCTGTGCAGAGCGGTATACACCCATTGAAATTGAGCGGCGTTTGCGGCCGTAGTTCCAGCAAAGTTTTTCCTGTGTCTGGATAATATCAAGGAGCATAGGCTCATCTATCGGCTTTCCGGAAATAACAAATGCCGTCATGTATGGACGGATATCTTTAAGATCTGGGTCAACAGTTACTACACGGTTCCCAAAATCCTTAAGTTTTCCTTTATATGAAAGGAATGAGCTGTAATCAGCAGATTTTCCTGTTCTGTGCAGACGAAGCTGTCGGGCAATTCCGCCTGTAGACCAAAGATCAG
>JAEEGJ010024837.1_pt1 | contig 12372 bp, 12 predicted proteins | sample 8958761 | NCBI WGS metagenome assembly JAEEGJ01 (sample SAMN16246546, study PRJNA631951) | gut metagenome | biome: gut microbiome; feature: rumen; material: RS-attached | host: Bos | place: Iran: Karaj | collected 2018-10 | reverse complement strand
ATTATAATTCAAGAAAATAACATCATCACAAAAAATTAAATACGTTAACACATTATTTTTATAAAAAAATTAGATATTTATTTTATTTATTATTGTAAAGTATATATATTTGATAATAAAATAAATGTCAAATTGTGTTAAAGAAATAAATCCTGAAAAAAATAATAATCCTTTCAGAGACGTAAAGAAAGCTTTAAAAATTATTCGAAAATATAATGCTGTATGTAAAATTCTTGTGGGAAACAATGGTGGTTCTGGAACTGGTTTTTTTTGTGAAATAAAAATTGATGGAAATTTAAAAAAATTGTTATTTACTAACAATCATATTTTAGATGAAGATAATCTAAAAAAGAACACAAAAATAAGAATAATTATTGAAGATATTCAAAAAGAAATAGAAATAACAGATAATAGATTTAAATGTACAGATCCAAAAATGGATTACACTTGTATAGAAATAATGAATGAAGATAATCTTAATAATGGTTTTTTTGAAATTGATAATGAAATAGATTGTAAAGATCCTAATGAATTGTTTAAAATTGAGGAATATGTAATTATTCAATATGTTCAAGGGGAATGTAAATGGAGTGAAGGAACTATATCAAAAATTGAAAATAATATTTTATATCACAATATTCCCACAGATAAAGGTTCTTCAGGTTCTCCAATTATTGCATTATCAAGGGCAACTTCTGTTATTGGAATTCATTGTGAAGGAATGGAAAAAGAATCTTTAAATAAAGGAATATTTTTTAAATATATTTTAGAAGATATTAAAAAAAAAATGAAAAATGATGAAGAATCATCAAGTTCATTTATTGGTGTTGATTTAGGAACAACAATATCATGTGTTGGACTAATGAATGATAATAAAATTGAAATATTAGAAGATAGTGGAAATGGTAGTAGATAAATTCCTTCAGTTGTTTGTTTTGCAAATGAAGATATTTATTAAAGGAGGAATATTTATTTTTTATCATTAGAATTTCCAAAAGATTATCCTTTCAAAACACCAAAATGAACTTTTTAAACAAAAATATATCATCCAAATATAAATTCAAATTGTTCAATTTGTTTAGATATTTTTAAAGATCAATTGACTCCAAAATTAAATATTAATGAAGTTATTTAAGGTATTTCTAATTTAATGGTTAATCCTAATGCTGAAGATCCTTTAGTTCCTGAAATTGCTACTAAATATGCTGAAAATAAAATAAATATATTGAAACAGCCAAGCTATGGACTTAACAATATGCTTTTTAATTATTTATATAATATTTTTAAAAAATCAATTTTTTGTCTTTTTTTTTTTTACTTTTTAGTAGTGAAGATAAAAATGAAGATAAATAAAATGAAGAAAATGAAAATAATGACAATAAAGAAGAAAATGAAAATAATAATAATCATGAAAAAAAGGAATATTGAAAATATAGAAGAAGATCCAATTGAACAAGAACAAAAGTTTATTTCTGAAAATAAAAATTTAATTAATTATATTATTATTAAATATATTAAAAAATTGCAAATTTATGATGAATTAGTAATTATCAACAATAAAGATGATGATTAATTGCAAATATAGAACAATTTCCACTTTAATTGTTTTATGTAGAGCAATGAATTTTTTAAAATTTAATCTTATTTTTCCTTATAATTCATATAAAAAATCTGATTAAAATACATTGAAAATTTATCTATTTTGTATTATTTGTTTTTAAAACTTAGGATTTTATTGTATTAATTTATTAAAATAATAAAACTTTTAAATATAAAAAAAAATAAAAAATATTTTGATTATAAATTAATATGAGAGATAACCTTTTTTATATAAATCAATGGAATCATCTTAAAGTATAGAAATCCAAAAAGAAAAACAAATAATTCTTGAAATTGATTTAGGAATAATATATTCACGTATAGGAATAATGAAAAATGGGAATGTTATTATATTCACTGATGAATTTTCAGATGATAGAAGAATACCATCAGTAGTTTGTTTAATAGATGATAGATGAATTATAGGAGTAACAGCTAGAAATTTGATGATAGAATATTCTGAATCATCTCTATATGAAAGTAAAAGATTAATTGGGCTTAAATATTCAAATCCTCAAGTTCAAGAATATATAAAAGATGACTATGAAAAAAAATGAAGTTCCAAAAACTAACAAATCAAAATATGTTATTAAAGTGAACAATGAAGATAAAGAAAATTTTCCTGAAGATGTTTAGTCTGTGATTCTTCAATATTTAAATAAAATTGCAACAAATTTTGAAAATAATGAAAACATTAAAAAAGCAATAATAACAGTTCCTGCTCATTTTAATGAATTACAAAGAACAAGCAACAATAGAAGTTACAAATAAAGGAGGATTAAAAGTAATTAAATTAATTAATCAACCAACTGCTGCTGCTATTTCTCATGGAGATATAATTAAATCAGATAATGAAAGAAAAGTATTAATATTTAATAATTGGTGGAGGAAATTTTGATGTTTCTATTGTTAAAATTAAAGGTAATGAATATAAAGTTTTAGGATGTGATGGTGAAGGTCATTTAGGAGGAGAAGATTTTAATCAGAGTTTATTTAATTATATTAAAAGTGAAATTAAGAAAATTGATGTTTTAAAAATGTTGATTTTTATAAGAATAAAAAAGGACTACTTTTTGAGGAATAATGAATATAGATTATTATGAAGGAAGAGAGATAAATTCAGTTTATCAAAATCCTGATTTACAAATTAATTTTTCAATCAAAATGAATAGAATTAGTGAATTAATCAGATACTTAAAAAAATCGCCAAAAAAGTGAAAGAAAACTATTTTTAAGTTAATAAAAAAGGAAAAGTTATGGAAGAAAAATTTTTACCAAAGTAAAAGAAAAATAGTATTCAGATAAAATGATATGTTAATTCAGACTTATAATGATTCTTATACCACATCACATGTTTTAAATGAAGCACTTAATCTGTCAAAAGTTTCTGAAGCTGGTATAAATGCCCCTATAGTTTATGCTGTTAAAAAATATATTGATAGATATGGAATATTTATGGATTATATTGAAGATGATAATTAAGAAGAATTTTTAACTAAAAAAGAAAATGATGAAGAGAAATGAATTGATTTATTTGCAAAAACTTATCATGAAATGATTCAAAATAAAACATTAAATCATAACAATTCATATGGAAGAACCAAAAAAAGCTATTTCCTTCAGAACTCCCAGCAAATAAATGAAAATCCAATAGATATGAATTCAGGAAGTATAAGTTCATTAACTTTACCAGATGGTTTATTATTCAAATTTTACCAGCAGGTGAAATATGTATGAAACATTATAAAAATAGCACTCAAAATTTCAATTATAATTTTAGTTCAAGTGAAGAACAATATAGAATAATATCAAGTAAAGCAACAGTAATAAGAAATTTCCCATTAGAAACAAAAATAGAATATTGTACAGGAAATACATGTTCAATTGTAAGTAATTTAGCAACAAATACAAATAATAAAGGATTTAGATTAGCAAGAAATATAAATGATGAAAATGATATAAATGAAAACGAATCAATATTAATAACTAAAAATTTTGAAAAAGACACAAATACTCATTCAATAGTAAAACAAGATAATGTATTAATAATAGATTATCCAGATAAGAGTAAATATGTAATACATTCAGATAATACAAAAATATATACATCACCAACATATAAAGAAGTAACACATTATATAATAGAAAATGATAATTATCCAAGTGTAGAAATAATATATGATCAAGTTAAAAAAAGAACTCAAACATGTATCGCTGCAGGTTCAACAGAAGCTTTAATGGGTTCAGATAATTTAATGACTAGAAGTTATGATGGAAGATTAAGCAAAATTGTTTTACCTAATAATACTTTAGTTTATACTTATAAAGAAAAAAAAGCTACAGAAGAATTTAATGTTTATTCTTATAATACTGTTACTCTTATTTCCAGAAATGATGGTACTATTATTAGAATTAATCAAGATGGTGATATTGTTATTATTACTTCAAATGAAAGAAAAAGATTAAATGATTTAGGAATGAAAAAAAATTTTGATGAGTTATTAGATGTTGATTATTTATTTGAATTAAATGGGAAAAATTCAGAAAGGAAAGGAGGAATATATACATGTGATTTAGCAAAGGGAAAAATTTGGACAAGAGATGATGAAACAAATATATTTGAAATTCATTCTAATGGAATTGCAAAATGTAAAATTGAAGGAACAACAATTCCAGAAATGAATGAAAAAAATATTGATGAAATTGAACCTAATTCACCAAGATATAAAGAAGATTTTTATATTCATCCTGAAGTTAGATTTAGTGAAGTTCCTAAAAATTTTTTCCCTCCAAGATTATTTGCCATTGATAATAAAACTAATGATGTTATTGAATATTTAAATGAAGAACAAGTTGAAAATTTTAAAAGAAATATGCAAAAAGATAAAAGTCATGTTAATTTAAGTGTTAAAAATAATAATGATGGAAGTAAAAGTTATATTTGGTTTGAAAAAAAAGTAGATTCTAAAACTAGATATAAAGAAATTCAAGTTTTAGATAAAATTATTAAATTACCTCAAAAATATCAACCTTTAACTCAAGCTAAAATTATTCCTATTTATCCTGAAAAAAATATATTTATTTGTAGAAAATTAAAAGATACTGGTTTTATTACTGATGATATTAGAAAAATTATTGAAGAAGGTGAAGAAGAAGCTAAAGATAATTTTAATAAAACTTATACTGTTAGAAAAAAAGATATTGTTGATAAAAAAATTATTTTAATGAATAGAGATATTCAAAGAAGATTTATTCAAGAAAGATTGGAAAAAAATGAGGAAGATGAAAATCAAGAATAATTAACTTTTCAGGGAAGAATTTAGCTTATTTTTTAAAATTAATTTTTAAATAAAAATGATTTTAAGATTTTTTATTTTTTTTTATTAATTTTTTATTGATTTATAAGTTTTTATATTTATACTAAAATAAAAATTTAAAAATTTAAATTTAAAAATGAGTGAAAATATTGAAAAAAATGAAAAATCAAATATAAATTTATCATATGAAAATTTACCTCAATTTGAAGAAAATACAAATTATATTGAATTAATGAGAAAAGTAATATTACTTTTAAAAGAAACAGATGAAAAGAAATGGAATGAATGTGTAGAAGGAATAAATTACTTAAGAAGACTAAGAAAATTTAATAAAGAAGTCTTTGAAAAAATAATGTATGATTTAGATATATTTAATATTATTTTATCTTATTTAAATTGTTCTAGAACAATCTTAAGTAAAATTACTTTGGTTTTCATTCAAGAAATTTTTTCAGAATATGAATTTGAATATAATGAAAAAGATGAAGAAATTGAATTAATTAAATTTATTGAATTTATTACTCCAAAATTAATTTCAAAATTAAATTCAGATAAATCTTTTATTAAAGAAGAAGTAATTAAATGTTTAAAAAATTTAAGTGAAAATATGACTTATGGTAAAACTTTAATTACTTTAATTAAATGCTTTTTAGAAAATGAAAATTGTGATTTATGTTATAAATTTATTGAAGAACTTTTAAATAATTTTGATGTTAATTATTTAATTTATTTTGATTATTGGAATGAATTGTTTGAAATTTTAATTAAAACATTGAAAATGAATAAAGAATTGTTTACTAAAAAATGTATTTCAATTCTTAATTTGTTAGAAAATTTACTTGGAAAAGAAAATTATAATAAAATATTAAATGAACATTGTTCTGAAGAAGAAAAAGAATTAATTGAAATTTCAAACAATAATTTAAAAGATAAAACAAATCAACAAAATAAATTAAATGATAAAAGATGTTTTGGAAGTGAAATAGGAAATTTAATTAAAGAATCAAGAAATAAATTAAAACAAATGCCTCAAAAAGAAATTTCAGTTGAAGTTTTTACTACAAACAATAATTTAAATAATATTGAAAATGAAAAATTAAAAGAAAATGAAAACCATATAAATTAAATATTTAAGAAAAATTTATAAATAATTTAAATTTATACCTAAAAAAATTTATATTATAATAAAAAAATCTAATTATTTTTTACATGAAAAGTAATTTGATAAGAAATTTTATTTTCACTTTCAATTTGTTTTAAATTTAAAAAATTTTTAGAATAAGGTTTAAGAAGCATTTCAATTTGATTTTTATTATCTTCAATAGAATTAGTATAATCAATAATTAAATTTTCTAAAACATCAAAAACACATTTTATAACACAAAAAGTTTGTTTAGCATTTACAATAATAATTAATATTCCTGAATTATAAGGAACTTCTTGATAATATATATTATCTATAATTCTTATTTTTTTTTGAGAATCAAAATCTCTATAATCAAAATATTCAATATTATCAAAAGTTATTTTTGGTTTTATTAAATTATAAAAATCTATATTTAATTTATTCCATTCAAAAAATAATAATTCACTACTAAGAGGAGCTAAAATTATTTTTGATTCATTTTCTTCTAAATTTAATTCTTTTTGAGATTCATTTGCTCTTCCATTTAATTTTATTGTTATTAAATTTAAATCATTTATATTATAATTTAAATAAATTATAGCATATTTATCATTGAATAAATTTTCAAATTTAATAAAAGAAAATCCAAATTTTTTGTCATTTTTCGAATAATAAATTTTAAAATTTTTGCTTTTAAATTCGCTAATAGTATATTCTCTTTTATTCTTTTCAAAAAAAGAAACAAATAAATATTTAATAGATTCAGTTAATATAGTTAAATTTTGAGGTTCTAAAAAATTAGAATCAATAGAATCATTATAATTTTCTGATATTTCAACAAAAGAAGGAGAATATGTTGAGACAACTGCATTTAAATAAATTGGATTATTTATATTATGTCCACTACATATTTTAATTAATATTTTATATGTTTCATTTGATTCTAAATCATTTTCTATTGAAATTTTTGATTCATTTGAAAAAATTGAATCAATATATTCAAATTGATATTCTCTTTCTTCTCCATAAATATTACCTTTTGAATCTATTATATTTTGGATTTTTACTTCATTTTGATTATTATCTTGATTTATTATATTTTTTTTTATGAATTTTTCTTCTATTTTTAAACGTACTAATATCATTCTTATTGAAAAATTATTTGGAATTGATTGTGAACTATATCTTCCTTCTTTTAAATGAAGTGTTATTATACATTTATTTTTTTTTAATGATTTTATTTTTACTAAAGTATATTGTTGACTGTTAATTTCAATTTTTTTGAAATTATATATATTTTGATTTTGTTGTTTATGTATAAAAGTATTTGAAAATGTATTGTAAAAATCTTCAAATTTCATATAAATTATTTTATTATTATTCAATTTATTATCAGGAAAAAAATTCTTATTTGAAATATCATTTTTATTTAAATTAATTGATTTTTTAAAACTTTCAATTTCATTTAATTTATTACATTCAGGTAAAAATAATTCAATATATTTTCTGGTATTAACTTTAAAAATAGAAGAAACAAAAAAAGAAATAAATCTTATATAATTATAATTATCTTCTTTATTATTATCTTCACTTTTACAATTATTATTCTTATCATGATTTAAATTTTTATTATTATCAAATTCACAAAAACAAATTAAATTATCAATAGTAGCATATTTTAAATTTTTCCAAATAACTTTAATATCATTTTCTTTATGCACAAATTTAAATAAAGGAGCTTCTGTTAAAATTTGAATTAATTCAGAAGCAAAACATCTTAAACTATTAGTATAACTTCTATTCACTTTAGCAATAGCTTTTTCAATTAAAACAATCCAAAAATAATCTAATGAAGGATTTATAAAAGCTGGTTCTTTATTATCATTAATTGGAATATATTCATCTAATAATATATGACGAGGAACTCCTTGAAGATATAATTTAATTACAAATATTTTTGTTTCATAATCAAATCTATATAATAAATTTTTCATCCAAAATTTATCATTTAACATTAAGAAAAGAAGTAAATTTATTAAATTTATATTTCCATATTCATTTATTTCAATTGATTTTATTTCATTGTTATTTATTAAAGAAATATTATTAAATTTTCTTCCCATTTCATATTCATTACTATTTTTAAAAAATATATTAGATATTTTATCGAATTTATATTTATTAATATTTGCAATATCTTTTTTATTAATTATTTTCATTTCTTCTATATTTTCATCAACATATGAAATAACACTATTAATTAAATTGTGAACATTAAAACATTCATCTTCAAAAATAATATTTTTTCCAATATTTATTTTTTTAATATTTTTAACTAAAATATCAAATTTTTGTTTTTTATATATTAAAGTTGTTTCAACAAACACAGGAGACATATTTGTAAATTGCATTAAAATATATGTGTCAAATGGTAATTGATATGTTTTCATTTGATTTATTGATATTTCATTTAATTGAGATTGAACTATCATTTCATCATATTTTGGTACATCATATTCACTTTTATCTGCATTACCTAATGTACATTGTCCCATAAATTTATTTTATTTGAAATATATTTTTTGTTCAACAAAAAAAATTAAATTATTTTATATACTTATTATTATTTGTAAATATGAAGTAGAATTAAGTAATTTATATGTATTATAAAAAAATATTTTTCTTATTTATTTTCAATGTTTAAATATAAATATTTATATTTTATATTTTATTTTTATTTTTATAATTTTAAATATAAAATAATACTCATTTATCAAAAAATATCTACAAAAAAATACCTTTTAATAAATAAAGTTTACATTATTATAAATATATATTTTTAAATGTTTTTTTTAAATGTAAGTTTAAAAAATTAATTTAAAATTTTAAATTTAATGTCAAAGTCAATAAATGACATTTTAAAATGTGATATTTGTAATATTAATTTCGATTTAAATTCACATCGTCCTTTAATTGTAAAGTGTGGACATACCTTTTGTAAACATTGTATATTATCTAATAAAAGAGAAGAAAATAATAATTCATGTCCAATTGATAATCAATTATATGTTCTAAGCATTGAATCATGTATAAATAATTTAAAATTAGAAGATATTGTTAAAAATGTATTTAACATAGAAGAACAAAGAATAATTCCTCAAAAACAAATAATTTATGTTAAACCTGATATAAAAAGAAATAGATCTCCTTCTTTAAAACATAATAATTTAGATAATAATGGAAATAATGTTAATAAAGCAAAATTTAGAAGTTCAACTTCAAATAAATATTCTTCTGATTTTTTTTCTCAAAAAGAAAATATCATTGGTAAATTAAATATGAAAAAAATAAATGTTGAAGATAATGTTGATGATAATAATGATTTGAATGAGAGTATAGAAACTATTCCTTTAAATGAAGATAAATCAGTTATGAATATTAGTTTTAAAGATGAATGGACTACAATTTTAGGAAAAAATTTATTAGAAAGAAAATTATCTAAAGGTGAAAAAGAATTTTTCAATGTTGAAGACACTTTAGATAAAATATCTAAAATTGATGATGAATTTTTAACTTCTTCAATTGCTAATTTAATCCCTGCTTCAATAAATAATAAAAATAATTTTAATAATACAAATGCAATTAAAAACGCATATAGAATTGAACAATTGAAAAAAATGTCAAAAAATATAAATATAGAACCAAATGTGGTGAAATATGCAACAAATACTTATAATTCAAAAAATAAAATAGCATTAGTAAATAAAGTAAATACATCTTTAGAAAAGAAATCAATAAATAATAATATAATAAATAATATCAATAAGAATATAACTCCTAGAAAAGAAGAAGAAAACGAAAAAGGAAAAAATAATAATAAAGAAAATAATGTATTATTAGAAACATATAATAAAATAAGTAGTCAACCTTATCATAAAACAGTAATTTCAAATAAAAGTGGACAAAGTAGATTTAATATGAGTAAGACTGAAGATTCAAGAAAAGAAACAGAAGAAAATAATAATCGAAGTCATGGGAATAATGAAGAAGAATTAAAAAAAAGAGAAAAAATATTAGAAGGAAATTATAAAGAAACAAATAATCCAAATGAAAAAAATTATGAAATTATAATAACATCATCAAATGAGAAAAAAAATATAATTCAAGAAATACCAATAGATATGAAGAAAAATAACACAGAAGAAAAAAATATAATAAGTAAATCATATGCAGAAAATGAAGATTATGGAAAACAAAATAAAATTTCAATTACAGATTCTCAAAGAAGAAAAAATTCAGATTTTAATGAAAATAAATTTTCTCTGAATACAATAGCAACAGGAAAATTACAAAAAAGTTCTCGTGAATTTAATTTATATAGTTATCAAAAAGGAAATAATACTCAATCAGTTTCAAATTTAAGTACTCCAACAAATAATTTTAGTAAAACAAATAGTAATAGTAATATTAATAATTCAGAGAAAATTCCAAAAACAAATAATTTAATAATACAAAATTTTGATAATTCAATTAATAATACACTAGATAATTCAACAATAATAATGAAAAACTTTTCAAAAAATGAAATATCATTTAAGTTAAAAAATGAATTATTAAAATTATTAGGAAGTGATGGAAGTCAATCATCAATAAAGAGAATAGAAGAGAGTCAAAAATATAAAAAATTTTCAAATTATTTAGAAAAAGCGTTATCAAATCCAAAATTAAAAAATGAACAACAAACAATAAAATTAAAATTATATCCAAATAATGATTTTTTTATAGGAAATTTAGATTCTCAAAATGAAGAACCATTAAATGGAATATTATATTCAAATAATGGAGATTATTACGAAGGAGAATTTTTAAAAGGAAAAAAAGAAGGTTATGGAATAATAATATATAAAAATGGAACTCGTTATGAAGGAATTTTTAAGAATAATAAACATAATGGATATGGTAAATTAATTCAATTAGATGGAGAAATTTTTATTGGAGATTGGAAAGAAGGAAAAATAAATGGAAAAGGAGTTAGATATCATTCAAATGGTGATAGATATATTGGTTCTTATGTTAATAATATTAGAAATGGCGAAGGACATTATATTTTTTCTAATGGAGATTCTTATGAAGGAAATTGGACTAATGGGAAAGCAAATGGAAAAGGAAAATTCACTTTTAAAAATGGTAATGTTTATGAAGGAGACTTTAAAGATAATATTATTTGTGGTAAAGGAAAATTTACTATGAATAATGGAGATGTTTATTCTGGTAATTTTAAAAATGGATTAATTAATGGTAAAGGAACTTTAATTACTGAAAAAGGAGATAAATATAATGGATATTTTTTAAATGGAAAAAAACATGGTATGGGGAAATTAGTAGATAAAGATGGTAATGAAATAGCTAATGGTTATTGGAACATGGATAATTTTGTTGGGAAGAAAAATATTAATGAATATATGTAGGAGAAATATTTTTTTTATATAATAAAAATAAGAGAATTTATTATATAAATTATATTTGAGAAATAATTATTTGTAAATTTTTTTTTAGTTTTTAAATAAAAAAAAATTCCTGATGATTTATTTAATAATAAATAAATCAAATTGTTTAAAAAAAATTTAAATAATTTATCATAATTATTTTATTTTGTCATATCAACAACAACTTTATCCATTTTTAACAACTCTAAATCTTTTTCAACTTGTTCCATTTCTTTTTCTAATTTTTCTTTATAATTCTTAGTAACTAAAGTATCAAATTTCCTTCTATGCGAAATTTTTCCATATTCATATCTTAATTCTTTTAATTTTTTTTCTAAACCTTCTCTCAATTGATATAATTCTTCATTATCAATTTCTTTTTTTTTACTTTTTTCATACATCATATTTTGTCTTTCAACTTCTACATTATTAATAATATCATTTTCATAATCTTCTTTTCTTTTTTGAATATATTTAGGAACTTTCCCATAATCTTTTTTTTTCATATAATAATCTAAATCACTATCATTAGCAATTTTCCTTTTTTTAGGTTCCATTAAAATAACATCAATTGCATTAGAAGTCACATAATTTTTTTGTGATTTTAATCCCATAATAGGTTTATCTTTCACAGTTACAACATTAGGTTTTCTAATTTCATTAGCAGATTTAATTCTTTCTGGAGGAGGTAAAATTTTATATTGATGATTTTTTCTTATAAATTTCTCAGGATTTACTTTGTATCCTCCTTTTGGTAATCCCATACTACGGTAATTACCATTTATTGGATGAGCTCCTCTTGGAAATTTTAAAGATCCTCCTGTATTTGCTACTCCTGGATATG
>JAEEGJ010024832.1_pt1 | contig 12374 bp, 12 predicted proteins | sample 8958761 | NCBI WGS metagenome assembly JAEEGJ01 (sample SAMN16246546, study PRJNA631951) | gut metagenome | biome: gut microbiome; feature: rumen; material: RS-attached | host: Bos | place: Iran: Karaj | collected 2018-10 | reverse complement strand
CAGCCATCAAGAAACAGCAGGAGGCTGCTATGGCACAGGGTTATGCATCTGGTGGTTTTACTGGCGAGGGTGACAGGAGAGAGGTGGCTGGCGGAGTACATAAAGGGGAATGGGTGGCTAGTCATCAGCTGCTGCAATCGCCCGTAGCCCGCCCGATGATTGATGCCCTGGACTATGCGCAACGAACGAACACCATAGGATCGTTACGCTCTGAGGATGTTTCAAGAAGCATCGTGGCGCCGAGCGTTTACGCACAGTCGGCATCAAACACGCCAACAGTCATAGTACAGTCACCTCAGAGTGATGCACAGACTGAGATAGCAGCAACACACATGGCCATGAAGGAGTATGCTGAAGTAATCAGGCAACTGAAGGAACGACTGGATGAGCCGTTCGTGACGGTCAATACGGTCACTGGAGATACTGGCATCAAGCAGGCGCAGGATGAATATGAGCAGCTGATGCGTAACAAGACACCAAAATCAAGGAGAAAATAAGAAATGGAAATCATAATCAACGGCCAGTTGGCCTATTTGAAGAAAAATACTTCATTTGAGTTTATCTCAGAGAATCCTCTGTTTACAGGCTCTGAGAGTTATACGCTGACCATTACCTTCCCGCTGAAGGACTGTCCGCAGAACATACGTATCTTCGGGCATCTGCATCGTCAGGATGTGGAGAAGAACAAGGTGGTGTTTGACTGTGACATCAGAGACAAGGACTTCTTCAAGTCTGGGTCTATCGTTATCACTCAGATATCAGAAGTGGAAGTGAAGACGCAGTTCCTGGAAGGGCGCTCTGAGCAGAACTTCGATGACACGTTTGACGATATATACTTGAATGAGCTGAATCTGGGTTATCCTGATGCAGAGCAGAGAAAGATGACCAACAATCCTATACCTTCATCATGGTTGGACGCATATCCGGATAATAAGTGGGTGGCATTGCCTTGGGTAAATAATACATCGGGCAATCTTCAGAATAGCGTGACTAAAGACAGCAACGGGAATTTCCAATGGGGTACTAATAGCTATGGACTGGCTTTTCAGCCTTTCTTGCTTCATATTCTGGATAAGATCTGTGAGGTGACAGGATATACTGGGGATTTCAAGGCTATTTCGAATAGTGTGTATCGATATTTGCTGGTTTGCAATACGCTGCCTGCTGCTTGGGGGCTAAGGAATTTTGCCATTGCGCTGCCACATTGGTCATTGACGGAGTTCTTTGAAGAACTGGAGAAGCTGATGCATGGTGAATTCTCCATCAATCACAAGGCCAAAACCATCAGCTTTGAGTTTTCGCATAAGATAGCGGCACGGACAGAGGACGTACATATCGAGAAGGTCGTTAATAAATATTCTGTTGAGGTGTCGAGGGAGAACAAGTCTGAATATATCGGAGCCTCGAACATGAAGTATACTGATAATGACAACAGGTTCTGGCCATACCTGAGCTGCCAGTGGTATATTGATGAGAACAAGAACAAGGCGATGGTATTCAATACCTTGCAGGAACTGCTGGTATTTGCCAGGGATTTTAAGGAGTGTGGCGTTCAGACTACAATCAGGGGCAGACTTGTCAGTACGGCGTATTCTAGAGGGTATCCTAATGGGTCTGACGGTAACAAGCTATTCTACGCTGCCGACGTGGACACCTATTTTATGATGTGGTGCTATAAGGCTGAACTGGTTCATACATTCCATAGTGAGAGTGAAGACAGGGATTATCACTGGTATAGGTACACAAACCGATTGATGCCTGTGAATCAGTTCGGACGGCTGGTGGTGGATAAAGAGGCCGATGATACGGAGCTGAACATCGTGCCGGCATGGATTGATGAGACAGATGAAGAGCTGGGGCAGTGCCTGTTCCTAGAATGCGGGGAAATGGGTAGTGCTGTGTCATGGACGAGTGAGACGGATGAGAATGGTAATACCACAGGTAGCTTGTCAGGTGGCGGACAGTCTATAAACGGTGGCCGCAATTATGGTGGGCCAAGGCACAATGCTGATTCGGCAAGCAATTATGAAGTGGACGAGACGGACTATGACAATGGTGCGCTGGCCCAGACGCCTGTCGGTAAGGCGATTGCCAAGGGTGAGAAGGAGAAGTCTGACGCGTATTTCGATAAGATATATGTAGGGTTCTGGGGCGGTGAGATCAGGACGTCGGATAAACTGCCGCATCCTGTGGTTGATAGAGTGGAAATAACGGATGATTTTACGGCTGTCAGTTCGCCATATTCATTGAGGTTACAGCCTCAGGAGGGTAACGACCAGCAGGGTATTCCTCTGAAATACATCTACAGTATTGACAATAGGAAGAAATATACGTTTTCATTCCTGACTGATAAAATACCGAATCCAAGAGCTTTGTTCTATATAGAAGGGAGAAGGTATATCTGTGAGAAAATAACTGCGACCTTCCATGAGGGTACAGGGAGGTCGCAATTACTGAAGGGCGTGTTCTATAAGGTCATTTGAGCTTTTTGAGCTTCTTAGTCACGCTGTCTTCAAGTTTTTTGGTGGAGAGCTTGGCGTAAAGCTGAGTTGTTCTAATATCTTTGTGTCCTAACATCTTCTTGACCTCTTCCAGCGAGAAACCGTAGGATAACATCAGCGTGGCAAAGGAGTGGCGGGCAATGTGACAGGTTACAGGCTTACGAATCTGACAGAGGATTTCGAGAAGATGGCAGTACTCATTCAGCTTCTGATTGGTAATAGATGGCAATTTATAGTTGTACTTCTTCAGTACTGCCATAGCTGGAGGCAGGATAGGAGTAAAAAACTTGGAGCCGGTCTTCAGACGCTCACCATCAATATAGGTGTAGTCTTCACGCTTTTCAGTCATAGTCTTGAAATCGAACAGTTCCATATCGCAGTAGGCAAGTCCTGTGTATGCCATAAATATAAAACGATCACGCGCGCGCTCGAGATAGCCTTTACATTTTATTTCACGTAGTTTGAGAAGTTCTTCCTCATTGAGAGGATTACGTTCCTTATTGCTGCCTTTTGGGAATTTCACGTACTGATAGGGGTCAGACTCTATCATCTCTAGCTGCCACAGTAGCTTAGTATACTTCTTGACTTTCTTGTGATAGCCATTGATAGTATAGTCGCTGCGTTTGTTACCCATACGAAGCCAAGTATCCCATGCCATGACGTTAGCTTTGGTCAGGTCTGCAAAGGTGTTAAGGTAGCCACATTCTTCGAGAGCGTTGAAAACAACGTTGAAGTCCTTAACGGAGTTCTTGGCCAGTCCTTCATTCTCGAAACGGTTGCGGCAGAATTCAATAAAGCTTTGGCGAAGGTCGTTGTCTTTGAAGAGAACCTTCTCTTCAGGCTTGCTAGGTGCCTGAGCGGTATAGATGTGATTGTTGAAGTTCTCAATGGTCATGTCCTCATTGAAGAGTTTCATGGCATTGATAATCTGCTCATAGTGCTTGACCTTCGCAACGATGGCCTTGCTCTGCATTGCGGCTTCGCAATCTCCTGGAGTTGCCGTGCCTACTGTTTCAAATTTGCGTTCACCTTCTTTAAGGTAAATGCGAATGTCAATTTTGCCAATACCAGTTTTAGCAGCCTGGTTCTTACGGTCGAAAATCACCTTAATGTTTTTTGTCATAACTTTACCTTTTTTAGTGCAGTCAAATGGGATTTTTGGTGATTTTGAAGCGGATTTCTTGATACTTTTGAACTTCTAACCCTCTTTGTGGTACATAAAGAAGAGGAAGCGGTATCAAAAATTTTATGGGCGGTATCAAAAATGGTATCAAAAATCCATTTCCAAGATATTCCAAATCGTTCCAAACGATTCCAAGCCGTTCCAAAATTTTCCATGTAATTCCAAGTGAACTGCGGGGTTCAACATTTAATTGGAATTCTCTAACCGACTTAAAATCAATTCGTTGTAAGGTGTAACCGACTAGTTCTTAAACAATTAATGGTGAGATTTCTCTCACCACTTGATTGCTTGTCTTGTACACCCGCAGGGGCATGAGCCTATACTGATTATCAGTAATTTACAAATAAATGTCTTACTGATTGTACCTGGTAAGGCAAATGCCTAATGGGCCTATTTTTTACTATTTTGCGACTATCCGTCTACTTCTCTAAGTAGAATCACCAGCAACCTTAAATTAATTAGGTGATTTGTTTCTGCAAAGTTACTACTTTTTTTCTGACTACCAAACTTTGAACGCTTTAAATGCGCATATGTACACAAAAAGGTACATAATTATTTGGATGTTTGAAATAAATTTCGTATCTTTGCAGCCAAAGAACAAAAGTTATTGAATTATGACAGCACTTACATTTAGCGATTTCAGAAAGAACATGGCCAGTTCGTTTGACCTAGTAGACGCTGGCGAACATGTATTCATCAACAGGGGTAGCAAGAAAATGTATGCTATCGTGGCTGTGGATGATGACGACCTGACTATTACTCCCGCTATGGCTGCAAAGATTGAGAAAGCCAGAAAGGAGTATAAGGAAGGAAAGGGTGTATCTCTGAAGACTCACGAAGATATTGATAAGTATTTCGAATCACTGTAATTATGTACGAGGTAAAAGTTTTAGAAGAAGCAGAAAAAGTCATCAAGAAGTGGAAGAAGTCAAACCCACAACTCTTTAAGAAATACCAGAAGATTTTTCATGAGTTAGCAGATCACCCTCGTACAGGTATTGGGCATCCAGAGGCATTGGTAGGTGGCAATAACGTAACATACTCTCGTCACATTACAGCGCATGACCGAATTATTTACGATATTTATGACGAAACGTTGGTCGTATTAGTCATCGAAACAGAAGGACATTACAACGACAAGTAAAGTAGCATTTTATAAGCAGCTCTTTCTAAAATGTAGAGCTGCTTAATTTATAGAAACGATTCCACTATTTCAGCTTTTTCAGTAGTTTCTCTACAGACTCTATGATGTCTTGATGCTGTAATTTAGCGTAATGCTGTGTAATCTTGATATCCTTATGTCCCAGCATCTTCTGCGTCTTCTCCATCGATATATCATAATGTATCATTAGAGTTGCAAAAGTATGTCTTGCAATATGACAAGTGATATTCTTGTTAATCTTCAAGTCAGCCTGAATGACATGAAGGTAGTCGTTAAGTTTCTGATTGCTAATTTTAGGTAGTTTATAATCATATTTCTTCAAAATCTTCATTGCTGGAGGAAGGATTGGGGTGAAATAATTTGAGCCAGTCTTCAATCGAGAATAGTCTATAAAGAAGATTTTCTTGTATTCAAAAGCCATTTTCTTGAAGTTAAATTGTTCCATGTCACAATAAGAGAGACCTGTGTATGCCATAAAGATGAACAAATCGCGGACTCGTTCTAGGCGTCCAATGTATTTTGTATCTCGAATCTTGATTAGTTCGTCTTCAGAAAGAGGAATACGATCTTTGACTGTACCACGTTTGATTTTTACAAAGTTGTAAGGATTTGAAGGAATCATCTCTTGCTGATACAAGATACGAACGTACTTGGCAATCTTCTTGTGATAGTCGTGAATTGTTTCATCTGACTTATTGTTCTGTTTGTGAAGCCAAGCATCATATGCTCTGATCTTTTTGGGCGTAAGATCTGCAAAGGTGTTGAGAATGCCAGAAGCTTCAACTGAGTTGAAAGCGATATTGATATCCTTTATTGAGTTTTTTCGAGATTCTCGTATTCGAGATAGTCGCGACAAAAATCCAAAAAGTACTGACGCTGATCGAAACCATTAAAAAAGAATCGTGGGTCGTCTGACATTTCTGGATGAGTACCAATGTAGATGTGACGATTAAAATTCTTGATGGTCATATCCTCGCCAAGAATATTCATTGACTTAATTACTTGTTCGCATTGGTGTACTTTTTTGATAATTGTTTGTTGCTGTGCAACAATCTCCCAAGTTTCTGGGCTTGCAGTGCCGACAGTGATAAACTTGATTTCACCATTTCCGAGATAAATACGAATCTCAATTGTACCTACGCCCGTTTGGGCAGACCGCTTTTTGCGGTCAAAAATGAGTTTTACGTTTCTCATCTTGTTACTTTTTTAGTTTGACATTTAAATTAATTTAACGCACGATTTTGGCGTTTTCATGACAAAACTAAGAAATAACAATTGAAATCCATCCGATTTTATCTGTTTCGTGCCGCATATTATTTATGTGGTATCAAAAAATGTAAAGAAAAAATTATATGAGTATCAAAAATGGTATCAAAAAGTGCCTTTTCCCCCATTTTTTGCAATTTGAGGTTCTAACTAAGAAACAATAAATACAGGCTTAATATTAGTTGCCTTTATTGCCTAAGAATTAGTAAGTTAGTTAGTAATTTTGAATAATAAAAAACACCCAGATAAACTTTCTAAATTTATCTGGGTGTCGAACCCTAGTACACCCGCAGGGGCACGAGCCTATACTGATTTTCAGTGGGTTTTGCTCATTTTTGATACTTTTTGGAACCGGTATCAAATCCCTGACTTGCACTAATATCTTTCAAGCGGTGTAAGATACACCTCTGTGTAATCTTTTCACAATTTTTAGCAACCGTTAGATAGATAGATTGCTGTATTGCATTGCAAAATTACCTATTTTATTTGATACTACCAAATTTCGAACCTATTATTTTTGATACTGGTATCAATTTTACATTTTTTTACATAATATCTGCCGAATACCTACTTATTAGTATTAGTTGAAAACTCCGTTATATAATAGAATTTTTCAGATAAATAAATAGATAGTTTGTTAATAACTCTTTAGTTATGTATAAGATAGTTAAAGAGTTAGATAGATAGTAACGATTTCTAAACTCTTTTACTTTCATTGAAAGAGTTGGTTTTACCTTTGCAGTCGTTTTAGGCTTAGTATGTCAGAATACAAGTAATTATTGTTTATTTAAATTAAATAGGTATATGAATGTAGTTGATAGTAATCAGACTGAAGAGTTAAGAAGATTGAAGGCGGATGATGTTTCAGTAGTTGAATTTGATAACTACGACCAGTACAGATCATTTACAGTGCAACTTTGTCACTATAATGCTGGAAGAGGACTAGAGAAAGGTGTATTTATTCATGCATCATCGAAAAAGTGCGAATTACAATACTGCCTAGTGGCGGTTAGCGTTAAAGAACACAAGAGAGAACTTTCTAATTCTAAATTTAAGAACAAATGGAAGGCAAAGATACCGCAGGAATGGAAAAGGGCTTAGTAACATCGATTATCACTGCCAAGGGTGATAGATTAAATGCCGAAGAGGCTGGTGAATTGTTTGGAGTTTCAGCATGGGCTATGTATAAAAGGGTAAAAAAGGGCTATGTTCCATTTCATAATATGGGAAATAGAATCTACTTCAAGAGAAGTGAACTTATGGAATTATTATAATGAAATACATATCTGACCGACTAGTAAAGTCCTTGCTTTTGTTCTCTGGGAAGAAAGCGAAGCGAGGCATTTTTAAAACATCGACCCATGCCTGATAAGTGCAGACAATGTGAAAACGGCAGAGCGTGCATCAATGGACGCTACTGTATGAAATTCAAACAGTATGTTGAATATTTAAAACTAGAAATTTGCAATGAAACTAATAGTACAGAGAACAGACACGACCCTCGTTTTAGGAGGCAAGTTGTCGATGGAAGAACAGTTTGATACCCTGGCGGATGAAGGTGCCACAATTTACGAGATGGCAAGCCAGATTTTAGCGCGGTTCCCAAGGTTTAAGGAAGTAATCATTAGTACAGAAATAAGCAATGAGCAAACCGATAATCAAAAAGGAGAAATCTGAGTATGGCTCCATAACACTATCGTTTTTCAATAATGGAGATGGTCATCTTCCAGAGACTATGGTTTTTGCTGATGAAGACCAGCTGAAGGCATTCTCTTATATGCTTAGGCTCATGGTATCAACAAACGCTGAGTCAATTTCTGTTGAATGAAGAAGTATGTCATTACAGCGACTAACCAATTAACAGGTAAACGTGAGGCAATATCAGTTCCCCGTTCCTATTATAAGACCAGAAAGTTGCTGCAAAAATGGGAAATATTAACGAAAGACTGTCTGGAACCAGCGTGGACTGACCTAAAGGTAAAAAGGTATCAGGATAACGACGAGTCTCCAACGCTGTGTCCAGGTGGTCTTTTACGCTAATATAAAATAGGAATAGCTTTGCAGTCAAAACATATTAAACTATGATCAAAGAACAAATTATTGACAAACTCAACAGCCTTTCCATTGTTGATGTGGTGTCTGAATACGTCCAGCTGAAGAAGAGCGGTGTAAACTACAAAGGTTTATGCCCTTTTCATAAAGATAAGACGCCATCGTTTTATGTGAGCCCAGAGAAGAATGTTTGTAAGTGTTTCTCCTGTGGAGAAGGAGGAGGACCTATCACGTTCTTGATGAAGCATGAGCATGTGGAATTCACAGAGGCATGCCGTATGCTGGGCAAGAAATACCATATTGACCTGGAGGAAGAGAAACGGGAATTTACTCCTAAGGAAATACAGGAACAGCGCGATAAGGAGTCCATGCAAGTTATTTATGACCATGTGCAGAAGTTCTATGTCGATTGTCTGTATAGAGACACACCAGAGTCGAAGGCTGCATTGGGATATGCTTTACATCGTTGGTCTGAAGAAACTGTCAAGGAGATGGGGCTGGGTTATTCTCCGAAGAGTAGCCAGGTGTTCTTTGAATTCATAAAGAAGACCGGTCTGAGCATGGAGCTGTGTAAGAAGGCTGGCCTAGTTGCTGTTGATGAAGAGAGTGGGAGGGAATATGCTTTCTTCCGTGATAGACTGATGATTCCTGTGCGTAACAAGTGGCATCAGGTCATCAACTATACGGCTAGAACACTCTCTAATGACAAGGATAAATGCAAATACCTCAATGGTGCCGACAGCCTTCTGTTTCACAAGTCCGAAGTGCTTTTCGGACTGGATACAGCCATCAAGGTGGGTGCCAGGGAGGAGGCATTTTATATTGTAGAAGGTGGCCCTGATGTGTTGAAAATGCAGCAGATTGGGGCGCTGAATACGGTGGCTCCATTGGGAACGGCATTGACCAAGGAGCACCTGCAGTTGTTGAAACGCTTCCATCCTCGTTTATATTTTATTCCTGATGCCGACGATCCAGGCATAAAGGCTGTGCTGAAGAACGGACGTACAGCGATGGAACAGGGGTTCCGTGTCAAGGTAAAGGAGATTCCGCCAAAGGAGGATGGTACCAAGCAGGACGCTGATAGTTATCTTCAAAATATCCATCAGCTTCGGGAACTCCCAGAACAGGACTTCATTATATGGATGGCAGGGAAGGTTTTCCCTAATAAAAACGATGGTTCTGTTACTGAAACAACGGTATCTGATGCGGTAAAGGAGATATGCGATACTCTGATTCTGGAACAGGATGAGTACACGAGAAAGGCTCTGTTAGACGCACTTATCAAGGAGCATAACGGTCATAAGAACTTGTGGAAGAATGCCGTTAATGAGGCCATTAAGCGCAGGGCTGAGGAGAAAGCCAAGGCAACAGTCAAAAAATCAGGTATTGACTTGATGAAATACGGCTTCTATGAGCAGCACAACTGTTACTGGAGCCGTGACGACGAAGGGAGTGAAAAACAATGGTCGAACTTTAAGATGAAACCATTGTACCACGTCATTGGTGTGGATGATTCTCGCCGTCTGTACGAGATAACAAACATTGACAATACAACCAGGATCCTTGAATTGACAGCAGAAGAACTGGTGTCGCAGCAGAAGTTCATGGTGAAGGTGGAGTCTATCGGTAACTTCATTTGGAAGGTGTCTATGGCGGAACTGACTAAGTTGAAGTCGTACCTCTTTGACCAGACTGAGACGGCTATACGCATTCATCAGTATGGATGGCAACGGATTGGATTCTGGGCGTTTGGCAACGGCTGTATCTTTGAGAACGAATGGTACCCTGCAGATGCTATGGGTATCGTTCATCTACATGATGCTGACAAGAAACTGGATAACTACTATCTGCAGGGTGCATCGGAGATATACGCTGCAGATACGAGTTATTTCTCTTTTGAACGGCAGTTCGTTTTCCCCGTCAGCCACTCTAGTATTTCATTTACGGACGTGGCCATGCTGATGGCGGATGTGTTTGGTGATAACGCTAAGATTGCAATTTGCTATCTGCTGGCATCGCTGCATAGGGACGTTATCACTTCTTATACACAGAACTTTCCTATCCTCAATCTGTTTGGCCCCAAAGGTAGCGGTAAGACGGAATTGGGTATTACACTGATGCGTTTCCTGACCATTGGGGACAAACCTTTGAATCTCCGTAATACGACAGCTCCGTCTCTCTCTCAGATGCTGTCAATGGCAGCGAACTCACTGGTTCTGCTCGACGAGTACAAGAACACGCTGGACATGCGTATTGTGGAGATTATCAAAGGTGCATACGACGGCGTAGGACGTGCGCGTATGGATATGGATAGGGGTAAGCAGATTGAGCGTACTCCAGTAGATTGTGGCGTCATCGTCTGTGGCCAGGAGATGCCGACACTGGATATTGCAATGTTTACCCGAATGATTTACTTGCCAACGGCCATCACAGTCCATGACAGGGAGGCTAAGGACAGGTTCAACCACCTTTCTGACATCCGTAAATTGGGATTGCAGCACCTGACAATGCAGGTTTTGGCGCATCGTGCCTACTTCGAGAGTGCATTTTATGATACGTACAACGAGGTGACAAACGAGGTGTGTGACGAGATAGACGGTGACAATATCGAGGATCGTCTGTGGCGCAACTGGTCTGTGATACTGTCGACGTATAAGGTGCTTCGTGTTCCTCTTGGATTGCCGTTTGAGTTCGATGAGATGAAGAAACTGTGCATTGAAGGGATTAAACGACAGAGTGGGGAGGTGACTTCTAATAACGAGCTGGGCAACTTGTGGAATGCGCTATCGACACTTTATGACCAGGGCAAGATATTTGCAGACTCTGACTTTAAGGTGAAGTATGTACAGCATCTGAAGACGGATAAGGGGGAACGTGACTACAGGGAGAAACACCCGATTCTCATGCTCCGACTGGCCAACTTCGTATCGCAATATAAGCAGCTGGCTCAGCGGGAGGGTGAGAAAAAGATTATCATGGACCGCGACTCGATACGCTACTACCTGACTACTGGTAGTGCTTATCTCGGCGTTAAACCGTCTGAACGCTATGTGTCCATGAAGGACGGAATGCCTGAGCAGGTTGTTACTCCGGAAAAGGATGCAGCGGGTAACATCAAGTTTGACTTGCAAAAGAGACCGATCATGCATGCTGTGAACGTGTATAAGTTCGACCGATTCTTGTGTTTTGATTATGAGATGCTGAAAAACCGCTATGGCCTTCGCCTAGAGCGTTTCTCAGCAATGGAGGCCGACCGTATCGAGGAGGAGGAAGATAAGAAAGACGCACCTCCTGAGTTAAAGGAAGGTGAGATATTCAAATAGAACATAGTTTAATATATATAGTAGTAATTTTCTGCAGGAGTCCTGGCCGTTGTGAAACGACTGGGGCTCATTTATGAGATACGTGTTGCTTTCTTTTGCGTGCGCGCGCGATACGGATGGCGCACAACACTGCACAAGGGTACACAAAAGTTCGGGAACGCCTGTAAATACGGGCTTTCCGATGATGCACAAAAAAAAGGCCTTTTTGCACAAATCTTGCTCGTGGCTGCACAAATCTTGCACAAATAATAAGTATTGCACAAAAAATATATCATTTACACAATAAAAATAGGAATTTGTGCAGATAATAAGGAATATAACCATCTGAAAATCAGTCCTCTATTTATTTTGAGCGGTTTTGTGCGGTTTTGTGCGCTCATTTTGGCTCTCATGCGCATGCGTGTATACGATTGAGCACTGATTGGGTATGCTTTCTTCTCAGAGAATCACTGGCCTACGCTCCTTGTTTCCTTGGATATCATTGCTGAAGACATAAAACAATAGGTACGTTCGGCATCACTGTCATCTTCTATCGGCTGTTGTGGTTGGTCAAATGTGCTCATCGTCTTGCTGACGACGGCATGGTGAATATAATCCTGCCTTATTCTTCATCCTCATGAGCGGATAGTGGCAGCATTGTTCGTGGTGTCATTAGCCGCACTTACTTACCCACATGGATAGTTGGCATCATTGTTGTTGCTGACCTTATCTATGGCTGAGACTTCCTCTGCATCAAGATAGAATAGGGTAGTCCTCACTGGTTTTCTGAGCGATTTACCAACTGTTCTCCAGAGGCTTTCCTTGATGATAGTTCTGCATAACGAATTGATGTGTTTAACGTGATGCCCTCTCTCCTGTGGTGCAGGCTATCTAGATGCAAAGTTAAG
>JAEEGJ010024830.1_pt1 | contig 12377 bp, 11 predicted proteins | sample 8958761 | NCBI WGS metagenome assembly JAEEGJ01 (sample SAMN16246546, study PRJNA631951) | gut metagenome | biome: gut microbiome; feature: rumen; material: RS-attached | host: Bos | place: Iran: Karaj | collected 2018-10 | reverse complement strand
CGAGGATGACCGCCAATGGATCCAGCGCTGCCTGGCACGCTCCCGACAGATGATGGCCCCTGCTGGACATAAGCTCAAGCGCTGAGTGCCACGACACTCAATTGAATTCAAATAAAACCATTAACAACAGCATCGAAATGAAAAGACATTTGATAATCCTATCCGTCCTCTGCCTGGCGGCTATGACGCTCCGGGCACAGGACACGACGGCGGTCCGGCAGGATGTCCGGATCCGTCAGAACTACGACTGCGGATGCCACCAGCACCCTGTCAACGACTACGACGGACTGAACTCGCTCCGCCAGAGACTTGCCAACCCTTCCTGGGACGGGAAGGTCGAACTGTTCCGTTCGATCGGCACCGGGATGAAGGTCGAGGATGGCAAAATAGTCCCGTTGTCAAAGAAATCCGAATCATCCGATACGGTTTCTCCGGAGACGTCTTCCGCGACTTCTGTACAGGCAAGTGACATCGCACTTCCTCCCTACCTGCAGGAGCTCGGAAGGGGAGAAGTGCCGCTCGGACCTCCGGTCTTCATCTTCTTCCGACTCGCCGGGACACATGTCACGGACTCCCCGCAGATCCTCGGCATCAACGCGGCGGCGGACCTGGCTGTCTCGCAAAACCTCCGTGTGCGGATCACCGGATCAGCCGACTCCGCAACCGGATCTCCCGAGAAGAACGAGGCACTTGCGAAAACCAGGGCGGAGCATGTCGCTTCCCTCATGGAGAAACGGGGAGTGCCGAGGGACCGGATCGAGGTTTTGTCGGAGGGAGGGACGGCAGACTACGAGCCCGTCTCGGCCAACCGCCACTGCCGCATAGAGCTGTTCATGCAGTGATCAATAAGAAGGTAGTAAGCGCCAGAACTTCAATGGACAGTTCCATATTCTATAACCATATAAACACACATCACATGACAGAACAACAACTGAACGAATCGGTCGAGATCATGAAAGACCGGTACAAGAAACACGACCACGCCACCAAGGAGATATTTCAGGGAGAAGAACTCGGGGCCAAGCATGTGAAGAGACTCGTCGAAGGCGGGTACCTGCGCGAGATCATCGAAGGATGGTTCTATCTGCCGTATGACAGAACGGAAGAGGATGAGTCCGAATTCTACATGTTCTACTGGCCGTTCGTTGTCGCTTATCTGAACAGCAAATACTTTGACGACTGGTGTCTGAGTGCGGACGACTCCCTGCTCTTCCTCAGCGGGAACGGCGTCATCCCCAGGCAGCTGGTCATCCGCAGCCAGTTTGCCGGAGGGAAGGTATGGAAGCTGCCGCTGGGGCTCGAACTGCTGGAAGTCGGCGCCGAGATTCCGGATGAGACGCAGCGCGAGACACGCTACGGACTCCGGATCTATCCGCTGCATCTGGCGCTCCTCAAGGCCTCGCCGGGATTCTTCCGCTGTCATCCGCGGGAGGCGCGTTCCTGCCTGGCCCTCATCGAGGATGAACAGTCCCTGGTAGACGCCGCCGTCGACGGTGGCATCTGCAGGGGCGCATGCAGGGTGGCGGGAGGACTCAAGTCCATCGGAAACCTCACGATGCCGGATGACATCATCACGGCTCTCCGCAGATACGGCTACGATGCGGAGATGGAGAATCCGTTCTGGGAGGACATCACCATCCCCCAGGAGTCGACGGCCGTCGTATCCCTTATACGGCTCCTTTGGAAGGAGATGCGCGACCAGGTCGCGAACATACCGCATAACTTCTGCCTCTCTCCCAGGGACAGGAGCGTGGCGGAGATCATGGAGATGACAGGCAGGGCTTTCGTGACGGACGCTTTCCATTCTCTCGGCCTGTCAGGGTACTGCGTCACCAAGGAGATGGCGGAGAAAGCGCCGGGCGGTGGCGAAGAAGACGACGAGGACCCTTCGAGGGAGCCAGACCGGGACGAGGTTACCGCACAGGCTTACCACGACGCGTACCAGAAGGCCAGGAAGGACATCATCGACAGCCTGACAGGCGGCGACGAACCCGCCGCGCTGATAAACCGTATCGAAGGGTGGCATACCGCCATGCAGCTGCACCTCTGGGTCATGGGCGTCCGGAAAGGGGGCGAGTCCAGCGGATTCCGGAAAGAGGAAATCACCGTGCAGGAATCGATGTACATCCCTGTGGAACCAGTAGCTATACCGGAGGCGATGAAAGTGCTTTCACAGCTGCTCGTCAGCGAGAAGAGCGCTTTCGTGCGGGCGGTTCTCGGCCACTTCTTCATCGCCTATATCCACCCGTTCACTGACAACAACGGGGTAATCGCGCGCCTGTTCATGAACAGCCAGCTGGTGGCGGGAGGATACCCTTGGTCCGTCATCCCCGGCTGGAAGGCTGACCTGTACAACGATGCGCTGGAGAAGGCCTGCACGGTAGGAAACATCCATGACCTGGCCTATCTGGTGGCAGAGTCGATCTACCGCAAGGACATCACGGTGGATTCCGAAGAACCGGAGGATTAACGTCCGGGCTCTGGCGGACTGATGTCTTCGGCCGCGTTTCTGAGAAGAGCCACTACAGCATGAATGGGCGCTGCCGTTACCGGCGACGCCCTTTCATCAGGAATAGGTTTCAGTATCTATGATCTTACGCAGTACCTTCAGTTCTTCTCGGGAAGCTTCAGGTATTTCACCAGGCCGCACCGCGAAGTACAGGCAGACGACGCCCATGATGTAGTACCAGGGGTTCTCCTGCAGGGAGAAGAAGTCCGGGGCGATGGCCTGTGTCATCATTTTTCGAGACCATATGTGACGCATTCCGGAAAAAGGTACGTTTATATGGCAGAAAAAGAAAAGTGATGGATATGAAGGCAATCAACAGAGTTGTATTTGCGGCATTGGGTTTCCTGTGCTTGGCATTTGCCGCATGCACAAAAGTAGAAACAGATTCCTATTCAGACTATGCCTGGACGGGCGAATACCCCATCAAAACGCAGAACGGGACCACCGGAGAGATGGAGGACCATACCGGGGTTATTATGCTGCAATTCCTGAATAACGGCATTGAGTGCGCCATCTATACGGGCATCTCCGGGATGATTGGCACAAATTGCAGGAAGTTTGAGGCGCGGTGGTCCGGGAAAGATAGTTTTGCCCTGTATCGCACATCCGGCCACCAGTCTCTGCTGGAATACTCAGGAACCATCACCGGCGATAAAATGACCTTGCAGGCACTTAATTGCGACAGCGTTGCTGCCACATACGAACTATCCAGAATCTCGCTCCTGGAATGAGTGGAAATGCCTTTTACGTAAAACTGTGTAACTTTGTAAGTTCAGACAAAGACGTGAGTGTATAAAGAACTGGACGAGCAGTCGCTGGCCAGGTACTGCTCGCAGAGAGACAGAAAGGCGGAGGATGAACTGTATAGAAGATATGCAGTAAGGGTGAATGCACTCTGCAGGCGATACTTGGGAGATGAGGAAGAAGCAAAGGACCTTATGCTTGAAACGCTTAACCAGGCGCTCGACAGGATTGATACATACAAGTTTACTGGAAAGGGCTCACTGTATGGATGGATAAGCAGGATTGCCATCAACAAGGCCATCGACCAGATCAGGAAACAGCGTTGGCGTACCGTTCCTCTGGACTATTGGGCGCGGGACAACATTCCGGAGCCCACCGAGGATGAGATGGAGGCGATACCGAAGGAGAAACTGCGGGAATGGATTTCAGAGCTGACCGATATGAGAAGGGCCGTTTTCAATATGTACTGCATCGACGGCTACTCTCATCAGGAGATTGCCCGAATGCTGGGAATCACCGAGACGGGCTCCACAAGCATCCTTGCGAAAGCAAGGAAACAACTGAAAGACAAAATTAAACGCTATTTGAAGGAACAAGACCAATGAGAAAGTGGGAAGACATAGTCAAAGACAAGATGGAAGAGTTCGACGAGACTCTCCCTGAAAGTGTCTTTGTCGAATTCCACGCTATGCGAAATGGCGCAGCGCCCGATCCCGCCCCGAAGCGGTTCCCGCTGGTGTGGGCGCTCGTTCCTGCCGTCGCTGCGGGACTGGCCGCAGTCCTTTTACTTCGCCATCCTTCAACACTTGACAATGGCATCCAGATCATCCATCAGCCGGTGCAGCCTGTTGCTGCCGTCACTGATTCCGTAGAAGTGGTTGAGACCATTCAGGACCAGCCGCTTATTGCCCAGGCCAGTACGCCGAAGGTAACCAGACGCCCCGATTCCCACCCACAAAAGACGGAAGACATAGAGATGTTTGAGCCCGAAGAAGAAACATCAAATGCTGGAACACAGGAAGAGAAAAAGCAAACTGTGCCAAAAACGGTTCAAACATCAGAGACCAAAGAAGAAAAGACGATTGACGAACCTGTTGTTACGACAACCTCTCCGTTTATTCCAGAAAGCGTTGGCTCTAAGCCCGTAATTATGAAGGTCGCTCCTGCTGCGGGCGTTATCGCTGGAGGTGGTCTGCTGGCCGCTATTGCTACGCCACTGCTCTCTTCAGGTACTTTTGAAGATGCGGCACCAACAAATCAAGGCGAACCACCTTATGGAGGAATCATTATGGAACCAGAACCACAGAAAGATGAACCGACAGGCAGCCATACGCATTGCTTTCCATTCAAGGGTGGATTATCCGTCGGGATTCCCGTTGCTGAGAGATTGAACGTAACAACCGGGCTTGAATACACCCTATATCAATCCAGTTTCACCTATACGCTTTCTGGCGAGAAGAAGCAGTTCGCACATTATCTCGGAATACCAGTTCGGCTGGACTGGACGCTGGCAAACAATAGATGGCTGGATGTGTATTTGGGCGGCGGCATAGAGGGAGATTATTGTATAGGCGCAACCCTTGCAGGGGAAAGCATCAAGCGGGACGGCTTCAGCTTCTCCCTGCTTGGCGCTGGTGGCATCCAGCTCAATATCACAAAGAACATCGGACTTTACGTAGAACCGGAACTCAGCTGGACAATTCCATCCGAGAGCCGCGTGCTGGAAACCTGGCGCAGCGAGTATCCGTTTATGTTCTCTGTAGCAACCGGACTGCGAATCAACCTTGGCCGAAAATAGATAAAAACAATTTGATAATGAAACACTTTGCAATTATTGGGGCCATGATGGCCATACTCATGGGAAGCGTATCCTGCGAAAAAATCGGAGGGGATAATCCAAAGGACAATCCTTACAAAAGGCTGGAGCTGACCACCAGGTCGGCCGAGTTTGCCAGGAAAGGCAACGACTTCGCATTCAACTTTATCGACCGGGTGAATGACGCAACTCAGGTAGATTTCATCATTTCCCCGCTCAGCATGCAGTTCCTGCTGGGAATGATTCTGGACGGTGCCCAGGGGCAGACGGCCGATGAAATCTGCAGCGTACTGGGTTACGGAGCCGGAGAGGTGGATGCCGTCAACGAATACTGCCAGGCCATGCTGCAGCAGCTTCCCGATATGGACAAGAAAACCAAGTTGGCCATTGCCAATGCTATAGTCGTAAACCAAAAGTATCAATTGCTGGACAGCTACAAGTCGACTGTAGGAAAATACTATGATGCAGAAGTGGCCAATATGGATTTCGACGATAATGCCGGCACTACAAAAAAAATCAACAAGTGGTGTTCCGACAAAACAAACGGCCTGGTTCCCGAAATCATCAAGAACGTAAATCCCTATATGTTTGCATACTTGATGAACGCGATGTATTTCAAAAGTGAGTGGAAACAGAAATTCCCCAAGGGAAACACATCCAGTGAGACTTTTACGGCTGAGAACGGGGCAAAGACCAGCGTACAGATGATGAAGATAGAAAAGAGTTTCCTTTATCAAGACAATGATGTTATGCGCGTTGTCCGCCTTCCTTACGGTAATGGCGTCTATTCTATGATGGTTATTCTTCCTGCCGAGGGCAAGACAATTGCCGATGTGACGAGTTATTTGAATGGCAAGGAATGGGATGCCTTTATTTCCAACCAGGTCTCTTGCGACGTTGATCTATGGCTGCCAAAATTTGAGACCAAATTCCACATCGACCTAAATGACATTCTCTCTGCGATGGGTATGCCATCTGCCTTCGACGCCATCAAGGCTAACTTCAAGGCAATGTCTGGTAGCGCCCTATGTCTTAGTTTTGTCCAGCAGGATGCCGTCATCAAGGTCGATGAGGAAGGAACCGAGGCGGCAGTCGTCTCCAGTGCAGGAATGCTCGCCACATCGGCCGGTCCAGGGGACCATATCGTCTTCCATGCCGACCATCCTTTCCTCTACCTTATCACCGAATCCAGTACGGGAGCCGTTCTCTTTGCCGGTAAATACAGCGGGAAATGAAACGAATCATCATCATCGTTCTTACAATGTTGGCGGGGATTCCCGCATGGTCACAGACCCAACCCTCGCAAAAAAGGCTGGAGAATCAGATTATGATAGGAGCCGGTCTCTTCGGAGAGACAGGCAACCGTGCCAGAAATGTCTTTCCCGGAGCTGTATTGAGATTATCCTATGGGCTTGATGTAAAAATAGGTGACAAATGGTCCCTGATGCCTGGAGCTGGCATTCGTGCCCAACTTGGAGAGGTCAATCATATCGGCTGGGTCGGTGGAGATCCTGATGGGATGGCCATGGCAGATCTTTTCTGCCAGGCACGTTACCATCTGGTTTCAGAAGGGACAAAGATGGTTGTCGGCCTTGGGCCTCAGTTCTCATATATGGTTTCACCTGATACGTACTACATCGATGCAGACCCGAATGATCCAAGGGACGGAAAGGAGAAGTTCAAACGATGGGATATCGGCCTGCAGCCAAGCATTGTTTTCCAAAGCGGGAAGCATTGGCAATGGGGATTTGAAGCCAGCGTCGGCCTCCGGAACATGATGCGTCAGTACCCTGAATACAACGTAAGCGGCCGCGTCCATCTCCACAACATCATGTTCATCTGCGGCTGGCGGTTCTAAGGCGAGCGCAAAAACGACACGGCAGAACTTCCGGGTTCTGCCGTGTCGTTTTTTATCAACTGTATTTCAGTTAGTTGATAGACTTAATATTCCTCCTCGTTAAAGATATTGTTATATATTGATTTTCAATGAATTAAATAAATTTGATGTCTATTCGGACAAACAAACTTCGTTTTCAATGATTCTAAAAAGACAGTTTGTTAGGCCACTTCACAATGACAGCAATAACTATTATTATTGTTTTGTTCCAAACATAATGCTTTTTTCCAGACAAACATTTTTTTCAAGGTAGAAAGTATCAAAACTCCCTTCGCTAAGCACAAATCTACTAAAACATGCAGTATTTCTACTAAAAGTATTAGTAGATTTATTTTTGTTTACTATCTTTGCAGTCGAAGCTATAATCTTTTGCATTATGATAAAGAGTTTGACTGCTAAAGAAGAGGTCTTGATGAACATCTTTTGGGCGCACGGGCCCTTGTTTATCCGTGATGTTATTTCATATCTCCCGGAGCCAAAGCCCCATTATAACACTATAGCTACCTTAGTGAAAATACTGGAGAAGAAGGGGTTCCTGGAGCGAGAGCCCATGGCCAATTCATTCCGTCATAAAGTTAAGATTAGCGAGCGACAGTATAGAGGTCGTAAGGTTTCGGATGTCGTCGCGAATCATTACAACAACTCATATTTGTCTTTGGTTTCGCAGTTCGTGGAAGAGGAGAAGATCGACCTTGCAGATTTGAAGGCCTTAATTGCATCAATTGAAAAACAGCAGTCATGACAGTATTCCTTTTCTATATTGCCCGGAGCGGGCTCTATTTAGGTATCTTCTATGCTTTTTACCTTCTGGTGATGCGCCATGCTACCTTCTTTCGTATGAATCGGATTGTACTTCTTCTGGGCTCTGTGATCTGTTCTTTGCTTCCTTTACTAAGATTTAGAAAAGAGAATCACGTTACTGCTGCAGGACCACTTTCCATAATTAGCTCAGAAGAATCCTCCCTTTCTGCCGCCCATGATTCCTTCCTATCTTGGCCGGTCATCTTATCCATTGCTTATCTCATAGGGGCATTAGTTATCATTCTTTACACAACAATCTCCACAGTAAAAATGTTACGACTGATGAAAACCGGAGAGAAAAGGGTAATAAAAGGATACCAGACAACAGTATTGGAGGGTGACGACCCATCCTTTTCTTTCGGAAAAACCATCGTAATCGGGAGGAAGGATTTGGAAGAAAACCCCGCTATTTTTACACATGAGATGATGCATGTCAGATGCCGCCACTATTTGGATCTATTCATTTACCGTATCATCCAGATTGTCTGGTGGTGGAATCCGCTTGTGTGGATTATGCGAACGGAATTGGGGCTTCTTCATGAGTACGAGGCCGATGACGCCGTGATAGATGCCGGTATAGAAGCCCGCCAGTATCAAATGCTATTAGTCAGAAAAGCAGTAGGCGATGAGCATTTTGTTCTTGCAAGCGGATTTCAACACTCAAATCTGCAAAACCGGATTTCAATGATGTTGAAAGGGGCCTCACCCAAATGGTTTTGCTGGTGCTATTTAGCGATTCTACCTGTTCTATCTATCACAGCGTATGCTGTAAATCCGGTCCGAGACAGCCATACAGAGGGAATAGCGATTGGGCTGGAAGAATCTGTTCCATTCCATCTTGTAGATGTCAAGCCAACTTTCAACGGAGGAGATGCTAATGAATTCTCCCGCTGGGTAAATGGACAACTGCAATATCCAGAGAATGCAAAAAAAGCCGGTATCCAGGGGCGGATTGACCTTAGCTTCGCGGTTGATGTGGATGGATACATGAAGGATATTCGCATTGTCCGAGGCGTTCATCCGGATCTGGATACTGAAGCACTGAGAGTACTTACGAGCTGTTCTGAAAGATGGACTCCTGGGTCTCAAGATGGACATCCGGTCAAAGTGACGTATAACTTCCCAATCTATTTCCAGCTCAAGTAGTTTTACAGAACATATTAACGCGTATGCGTAAATTCAGTTATATTACCGGACTCCTACTTGGCAGTCTTTGTGCCTTACACGCCCAAACTCCAGACTCGCTGGATCTCCGAAAGGGGATCTTGGCGGAGGCACGTTACCTCAAGAGCATTTATAAGACCGACGAGGCCATCGAGAAGTTGTCAGAACTAGTAAAACCGGAAGGTTTTGACGAGGACGTCCTCTCTGAACTAGCTGACTGCCATTTCCAGAGCGGGGATTATGAGAGTGCTGCGGGGACCTACTTCCTGCTATCATCCCGTGCTCCGGACAATGTTCTTTACAAGATCAGGCAGATGCAAACCTATGCCCGGCTCAAGGCCTGGCCACAGAGCATTCAGGCCGGTCGGGAAATTCTGCAACTGGATTCCATTCCTGCTGTACTTAGTTTTATCGGTGATTCGTTCCGCCAGATGGAATCGGCAGATTCGGCTTTGTGGTACTACAGACGCTCCCTTGCCATGAGGCCGATGAACGAGTCGGTCGTGGCCAAAGCCGTGAATGTCCTAATTGGTAAGGGTGATTATGACGGAGCTATATCCCTGACGGGAGCATTTCTAGCGGAAGATCCTGACAACACCCTTGTTGCCCCGCTTAAAGGCCTGTCCTATTACCGCAAAGGGGACTATGAATCTGCCATAAGCGTTTTCCAACGTCAGGAGGATATCGGCAACGATACCTATCCCATCCATTATTATTTGGGACAGAGCTACTGGCATACGAAGGTAATGTACCGGGCAGAGGAAGAGCTATTGACTGCATGGCAGATCGACTCAAGTGATGTGAACTTGGCTTATTCAATAGCAGCGGTGAAGTCAGACGGCTATCGGCCTTTTGAGAAGGAGGTCAAACCTTGGCTTGATAAGGCATGGGAGATGATTCAACCCGACCCTGCAACTATGTCCCGCCTGCATCAGCAATATGGATTAGGGTATTACAGACGCCAGGATTCCTGGGACAAGGCCATCGAGCATTACAAAGAAGCTTACCGGTATAATCCAAAGTTCATTTCGGCGCTGTCCACCATTGCCTATTGTTATGAAATCAAGAAAGATTACAAACATGCACTCGAGTGGTATGAGAAGTATCTCAAGGTAGCAACCCCTGGTTCTCAAGGTTACGAGTTTGCCACCAAGAGTATAGACTACCTCAAGGGCGAGCTTTTTATGGAAGAGAATGAATAAGAAACTATTTATCACGCTATTACTGGCATTCTTTGGTCTGTCGACCAAGGCTCAAGTCGTTATCTTGAATGACAATGTTTTAAACGGTCGGATGAGTGAAATCAAGACCACAGTGCTTGACTCACTGACCAGTGAGCCGGTGGCTTTTGCTTCCGTATATGTAATTCCTTCGAAAGATACAACCATTACAAACTTTACTCTGACTGATGCCAAGGGAGAGGCCAAACTCGATGAAGTGCCATACGGAAGTTATGTATTTCATGTGGAGATGATGGGATACAAGCCCTTCATTAAGGAAAGGTATTTCCGTGAAGAGCAGGTTGATATGGGCACGATCCGACTTCAGGTGGATGAACTATTCCTACAGGCGGCCACCGTCACTGACGTGGGAAATCCCATCGTCATCAAACAAGATACTGTCGAATTCAATGCATCGTCTTTCCGAGTGGGGGCTAATGCGATGCTTAAGGACCTGCTGCAACGTATGCCTGGGATGGAAATAACAGTTGACGGCAAAGTAAAGTTCAACGGGGAGGAGATTGATAAACTTACCGTCGGCGGTCGGACTTTCTTCTTCAACGACCAGAGCACAGCGCTGAACAATCTTCCGGCTGCAGTAGTAGACAAGATCCGGGTCATCGACCGGGAATCAGAGCAGACTCGCGCATCCGGTATCCAAGATGGACAGCGAGAGAAAGTACTGGACGTTGCGTTGAAAAAAGAGTATGAAGAAGGCTGGTTCGGTAATGTTGGTTTAAAGGGAGGTACAACCATAGGTGATAAGGCGGACACCAGTCCACTTCGAGACAGCCGGGGATTGCTTTACAATGAAAATGCCTTAGTATCGGCATATACCGAAAAGGAACAGGTGACAGTCATCGCTAATAGCCAAAATGTTGATGACTCAAACGCCGTCGTTGTTATTATTGATGAAGACGGAGAGCGATCCACCCTTAATCAAGGGCTTTCGACGGCCGCTCAATTAGGTGTAAATGCAAATACTACCCGTATTAAGGATGTCGAAACCACTGTAAGTGCAAACTACAAATACACTGATACGGACTCTGGTACCATGTCGGAGAGGACTACGTATCAGAATGATGGGAACTTGCTATCTTCTTCCAAAAACACAGGAAAACAGTACGCAAATTCCCTGAATACCAATATGGAATTCGAGAAAGAGAAAGGGAAGGTCTGGTTCCATATTCGACCATCGTTCCGTTATAACAAATCGAATTCAAGCAGTGATGGCGCTTCTGAAACTATCCGTGGCGGCAGCTTTGTCAATAGTTCAGAGAACACCACCCATAATCTATCTCTAAGTAAGACTGCCGATATTGACGCTGATTTCACTCTCCGTAAACTTTGGGGCAAAAAAGGAAGGACTATCCGAGTAAGTACAGATGCTAGTTATGGCATCAGTTCCGGAAACAGTGATGAGATATCGGTGCTTACTATGGTTGATGGAAGCGATACCAGAAATATGCATTATGACTCTGATGGTCAATCTTATGGTCTGGGAGGATCGCTTAGATACACCGAACCCATTGGGGAGAAATGGACGCTTTCTTCCACAGCTGAGTATACCTGGTCCAAACGTAGGAGTGTTCGGGAAGCATCCGATGCTACAGGTAGGAATGATTATTATAGCTCGGAAAGCCAATCCAATTATGTTGAGCAAGAATATGATCTAACAGCCCAGTACAAGTTTGGACAAAACAGTTGGATCACTCTTGGCGGTAGCATTATCGGTGTATTAAATGAAACCTTTTCGAAAAGCTACGGTATAGAAAGACTTACAGGGAAGGATGAGTGGCTATGGTCGGTAACACCCACCTTGCGCTTCGAGCACAGTAAAGGTAATGACCGTTTTCAGTTTTCCTTGTATGGGTACAGTCAACGCCCCAGTTCATCCCGTATGCTTCCCGTCATGAACATTACTGATCCTGCGAGGTTAATTCTGGGTAATGTGTATCTCAAACCATCCACACAATCCTACTTCTATTCTTCATGGACACGGAACAATCGTGAACGCTTTTCCACTTTGATGGTCTATCTTAACGGGACTTATATCGCTAATCCAACCAGTTATGCTCGCTGGTATGATGGGGATGGCATTTTGTATTCCCTCCCGGTCAATTCCAGAAAGCCAAGTATCAGTTCTTCTGCTACTGTCAATTATACAACGCCGTTAGACGAAAAGAAGAATTGGTCAATGACCCTGAGTGGTTCAGCCTCTTATTC
>JAEEGJ010024827.1_pt1 | contig 12378 bp, 8 predicted proteins | sample 8958761 | NCBI WGS metagenome assembly JAEEGJ01 (sample SAMN16246546, study PRJNA631951) | gut metagenome | biome: gut microbiome; feature: rumen; material: RS-attached | host: Bos | place: Iran: Karaj | collected 2018-10 | reverse complement strand
GATACCACAACTTCTGCGGTGCGGTAGCCGATGAACGAGAAGACGAGGGTCTTGCCCCTGGCCACGTTGAGGGCATAGTTGCCGTCAATGTCGGTCAGCGTACCATTGGTAGTGCCTTTCTCAACAATGTTCACACCTGCCAATGGTTCGCCAAGATTATCCAACACGGTACCTTTGACCTGCTGGGTCTGGGCAAAAGCCAAAGAGCAGCTAAAGAGGGCAACAGCACATGCCGTTGTCGCTCTCATAGTAATGCTTTGAACGATTGACATAAAAATTAGTTTGAGTTAATAATAATTAGTATTTGTTTTAAAAATGTTGACACTTCTGCTTATTGTATTAGTGCAAAATTATTTAAAAGCGCGTGCAAAGTTAATTAGTTTTTTTAACATTGCCAAGAAAAAAGCCTCTAAACATGTTGCAGAACATGTTTTTGAGGCTTTTTTAACAATTCAATTCTTAAAAAAAGTACTTTTTGAATGGGAAAGGAGTTTTTTGTCGTGTTCTAATAAATAGAATTTCACGCTCGTGTTAATGGAATTGCACGCACGTGGGTCGGGACATCTCGATGGCACGTCCCGTATCGCTAAGCAAGCCTGTCTGCTTGTCACGACGGAAGATCTGCACCTTGTTCGAATCACGGCAGGCACAAAGGAGGAGTTCTCCATTGGGCGTGATACCGAAGTTACGCGGATGGATGCCTGTGGGTTGGAATCCTACCTTGGTCAACGTTCCGTCTTCGTGATTCACCTTCCAGATTGTGATACCATCCCCCTGGAGGCGATGCGAGGCATAGACGAACTCTCCATCGGGAGAGACATGAACATCGGCACTTCCTCCTGCATTGAGCGTGTCGGCCTGCAAGGTCTGGATAACGCAGAGTTTCTCTTCTTCATACTTCAACACAAAAAGTTGGCCGGAGAGTTCGCTCAGGAGGTAGGCGTTCTTGCCGTTGGGCGACCAAGCCAGATGACGTGGACCTGCTCCTGGATCGACCTGCACGTTATAGGTTTCTGCAACTGGTTCAACAGGAAGTTCCCCATTGCTGAGGATGGGAAGTGAATCGGCAGCAGACTTTTCGCGCATCTTGAACACATGGATCTGGTCCATGCCGAGGTCATTGGCCATCAGATACTTGCCATCTGGAGTGAAGTTGACTGCATGGATGTAGGGATGGTCCTGGCGCTCAGGGTTGACGCTGTGGCCGGAGAACTTCAAGACAAAGTCTTTACCCAAAGAGCCATCGTCGCGTATTGGAAATTCGGTGACACATCCACTGCCGTAACTGGAGGTGAAAAGGGTGTGCTCGTCAGGGCTGAGGATGATGTTGCAGGCAGCACCCGCATGATTGCTCTGGCTGCTGAGGCGGACGATTTCGGCTTTCTCTTCATCGAAGACGAAAGCATTGGCCGAACTGCTTTCAGGGTCATCTTCTTCGCCAACGGCATAGAAGTGGCGACCATCGCGGGCTACCCAAACAAACGATGGATTGGCAAGCCCAGTGTAACCGGTCAGATAGGTGTAGTCGCCGGTTTGCTGGTTGAAACGGTAGACTCGGATACCCTCCTCGCTAGTGTTGCAGTAACTGCCCAGCCAAAGCAGGACGGTGTCTTCTTTTGCTTGATTGCAAGCTGTGAGGCACAGGAGCATAAGGCCGAGTGCCCAAAGATAAATGCGATTCATATATAGTGGTTTTGGTTTGGCGTACTATAAATCATTAAGGTGTGGCATAGCACATTGTGCACCTTCGTGTTGCACGGTGTATGCCGCAGCCTTGTTGGCAAAAGCGATTGCTTCCTTCATTCCTTGCCCTTGACAAATTGCCACAGAAAGGGCGCCACAGAAGGTGTCGCCAGCCGCTGTAGTGTCGATTGCTTGGACCTTACAGGCAGGAAATAGTTTCACTTTGCCATCATAGTAGGCTAAGACACCTTTCTCCCCGAGTGTGATCATTGCATCCTTGACACCCAGTTTCGTCAAGGCTTTCATTGCCCGTTCCGCTGATTGCAGGTCCGAGATTTCGACACCAGTGATGGATGTTGCCTCGGTCTCGTTGGGGATGATGAGGTCGATATGCTTGAGCAAAGCAGTTGGCAAAGGCTCCTTGGGAGCAGGAGCGGGATTTAGTATCACAAATTTGCCCTTCTCGTGTGCCATTTGTGCTGCTGTACAAAGGGGTTCGACGGGCGTTTCGAGCTGCATAAGCAGTACATCGGCTTGAGAAATGGCAGGCTCGGCATTTCGGATATCTTCGGATGTGAGCAGACCGTTGGCACCACTTGCTACGACAATGGTGTTTTCGCCATTGGCATCGACTGTGATAACCGCGATGCCGGTAGCAGCCTGGTCGGTCGTCGTGACGTATTGGGTATCTATACCATCCTTTTGGAACTTCTCAATCATCTCACGTCCATAGTTGTCGTTGCCCACTTTGCAAATGAAGGTGACTTCGCCTCCAAGCAGGGATGCGGCAACGGCCTGGTTGGCACCTTTGCCTCCGAAGTTGGTCATGAACTTCTTGCCCATTACCGTTTGACCAGGTAGAGGGAAATGCTCGGTACTTACTACCAGATCCATGTTGGAACTGCCAATCACTACAAGTTTCTTCATTGTGGCATTGTGTCGTTTTTGTTCGTTCGTGTTTTGCAAAGATATGTTTTTTTCTTCAAAATATCCAATTATTGAAAAGAAAAAATAACATTTATTTGGATATTTGCGAAATAATAGACATATTTGCGCGATTTTATGCAAATATAAGCCATTAAGATGAGACTATTCTCGCGATTTAGATTGATTTGTTACTCCCTTATAATGGGCTGTTTTTTCAGCGCCTGTCAAAGCGTTTTCGACGTGCATCCCTACGATATGAACTTGCATGGAGAACATGATATCAATGCAGCTCAGATTGCACGCATTCGTCAACTTTACAATACCCGTGATACGCTGCGTATTGCCTTTATCAGCGATACGCATCAATGGTACACCCAGACCAAAGCTGAGATAGCCGATATCAATAGTCGTTCAAACATCGATTTTGTGGTGCACTGCGGCGATATGACCGATACTGGAACAACCAATGAGTTCAGGATGTTCCGTAATATTCTTCGCGAGTTAAAAGTGCCGTATGTCGTGGTGCTTGGTAATCACGATTTTTTAGGTACGGGCGACCAAACCTACGAATGGATGTTCGGCCCCAGAAACTTCAGCTTTATCGTCAGCCGTATCAAGTTCCTTTGCATCGACACCAATGCGATGGAATACGACCGCGTGGCTCCCGTGCCTGATTTCGACTATATGGAACGTGAGATAACGGCTGACTCTGCCGATTTCGACCGCACCATCATCATCATGCATGCGGCACCTTATAGCGACGAGTTCAACAATAACGTCTCGCGTGTGTTCAATTACTATACGCTGCAATTCCCTGGATTGATGTGCTGCATTTATGGACATGACCACGTCGATATCACTCATAGGATTTACGAAGATGGACCTATGTACCACAGCATCGATTGCGCCCAGCACCGCAACTACAAGATATTCACCATAACACCTGACGGCTATGAAGTGGAACGCATTGACTATTAATTTGATTCTGTTGTTCGTTCTGCCTTTGCTGCCGGTTCGCTTGTCAGCACAGAATGCCATGCCTCAGGATACCTTGAGTCGCAGTGACTCTATCTATTTCATGTCCGAGGATGAAGAGGGTGTATATCAGTCCGATGTCAGGATGAGGATATACGATAAACGAGTACGTCGCTATCGTAAGCATTGGGAGAGCTTGATACCTACACAATTGATCGTTCAGAATGCAGGCAATATGGGCTTCCTTTCCTTTGGCGTAGGCTGGAGTTACGGCAAACGTAATCAATGGGAGACCAACCAACTTGTCGGCTTCGTACCCAAGTACAAGAGTGATCGAGCCAAGGTAACCTTGACAATTAAAGAAAACTATATTCCCTGGAGCATCTATGTGGGGAAGGGCGTGCAGATTGAACCGCTCCGCACAGGTCTATATCTCAATGCGGTGTTCGGTTCGGAGTTCTGGCGAGAACAGCCAAGTCGCTATCCCAACAAGTACTATGAGTTTCTTTCTACCAAGTTCCGTTTGAATCTTTTTGCCGGGCAGGGTGTCACGAAGATTGTCCCGAATAAACGCCTGTATTTCGTCAAGAGTGTCACCGCTTTCTACGAACTGAGCACCTGCGACCTCTATATTCGTGCCAAGTTTCAGGACCATAGCGTGAAATTCTGGGACCTTATGGGCCTCTCGCTGGGCTTCAGGTTCCAATTATTATAAGGGATTATTAGGGATTGAAGGGATTTTAAGGGATATTAAGGGACGAGTGTTTCGCTTGATTCGTGCATCGAGGCGAATGTTATGTCCCTTAATATCCCTTATTATCTTTTATTATCCCTTAATATCCTTTCAAAGGACTCATCATGAAGGTGAATTCCTTGTCTCCCACTTCGACGCGATAGGGCGGGAGGGGGAGCGAATACCATGAATCGATGCCACCTACACCGCATTGTACCTTGTCGATGCAGACGGTGACGAATGGATCCTTCTCCAGCAGTTCGGTGTGTCCTTGGCACTTTGGATCGCCTCCATCGAGCTTTTCTACACTATAGTTAAGTGAGCTTGCACTGAATAGGTCGTCGCTTGTGAAGACGATGCCTGAAGCGGAACCATCATAGACCTTCCATTCACGCAGGTCGGTGTGCGTGCCCATTTCCTGTGGTCGGATATAATCTAGCGGAGCCAGTTCATCTACGCTCTGCGTGTAGCGTCCCACGAAAGCACAACCCTTACGGTCGATATAGTTCTCGAAGGGTCCACGCCCATAATAGCTTACCTTCTGCATCTTCTGAGGCATCTGCATCTTCATGCCGAAGCGGAACATGTATTTGTTCTCTTCGGTTTGAGTCACGGACATTTTTTCGTTTACTATCACCTGTCCCGTCTTGGCGATGGTGTAGATGAGCTGTAGTTTGCCATCCACTGCCTTCATATCATACGTTGCGCAGACGACAATGTTCTCGCCATCGGTCTGATGGTTCAAAGCCGTGAGCGTCAGCTGCGGATCAAGCCATGCGCGATAGCGTTTGTGCGTGCCTGCGCCATAGTCATTATCGACAGGGGCACGCCAGAAGTTGGGGGTCAATGCTGCACCTTCGGCCATCAGTTCGCTGCCATGGGCATAATAACGCGTGATGAAGCCCGTCTGCTTATTGATGGCAAGTTCGAAGTCTGCTCCATGGATGAGCAGTTTCCCATCATTTTCGTTCAAAGTAGGAATAGATACGTTTTTCACCTCATCGAACCCCAATGCCTTAGGCGAATAGTCGTTCAGCACGATCTGCTGGCGAGCTACACACCATCCGACGGGGATCAAGGGTGATGGGTTCTTCTCATAATACTCAACGTTGAGCAATTGCTCGCTTTCTGCATCAAGTTCGTCTATCTTGCAGGGAAGGGCATAGGTGCGTTCCTGCAAGGCATCGATGTCAAGATTCTCAATCACACCGCCCTTCACGGGACAACCATTGCATAGAAGAGTCCACTTGAGATAATAGTTCGACAGATTTTTGAAGAAATGCTCGTTATACACCGAAATGTGGATGTTCTTTCCGATGCCTTTCGAAATGCTTGTCCAAATGTTTTGATAGTAGTGTTGCACCTCGTAGGCTGAGGGATGCCAGGTGCGGTCGGGAGCCACGATGCCATTGTCGCAGAAGTTGGCATCTGTGGGGTCGTAGTCGTTGCAGTCACCACCATAGACACGCACGGTGCGACCGTTCAACTGATGGTTTACACTCTGATCGACCCAGTCCCAGATGAAGCCGCCTTGGGCACGGGGCTCCTTGCGTATCTGGTCCCAATATTCCTTGAAGCCACCCATCGAATTGCCCATGGCATGTGCATATTCCGACTGGATGATCGGGCGTGAATCATTGCGGTCGAGATAACGCTTCACGTTGTCGGGATCGTTGTATTGGGGGCAGAAGATGTCGGTGTCATACTCGAGGATGGAGCGCTCATACTGCACCAGACGTGAGGGATCTTCCTTCTTCAACCAGTCATAGACGGCCATGAAGTTCACACCATTTCCTGCCTCGTTGCCCATACTCCAGATGATGATAGAAGGATGGTTGAAGCAGCTTTGCACATGGCGTTCATTGCGTTCGAAGTGTACTTTCCGGTACTCTTCATGCTTTGCCAATGAAGCCTCTCCGTAGCCCATGCCATGGCTTTCGATATTGGCTTCGGCACAGAGGTAGATGCCGTATTTGTCGCAGAGTTCATACCAATAGGGGTCGTCGGGATAATGGCAGGTGCGCACGGCGTTGATGTTCATCTTCTTCATCTCCTGGATGTCCTGGAGCATGCGCTCACGGCTGATGATGTAACCTCCATTGGGGTCCATTTCGTGGCGATTGACGCCTTTGATGAGGATAGGTTTGCCGTTGACCAGAAGCTGAGCATCGCGTAGCTCTACGCTACGGAAGCCAGCATGAAGGTTCACGGTCTGAATATCTTTCCCCCTCTCATCAAGCAGGGTTACTTGCACATTATAGAGGTAGGGATTGTCGCTGCTCCAACGGTTAACGTGAGGCACTTCGATCCTTGCTGATGCGCTCTTGCCTTTCATCGCCAGGCTTTCCACTTTGCCGCCTTGGGCATCGGTGAGGAGGACGGTCGCCTTGAGGTTGTGGCTCAACTTAAGATTGATGTCGAGCGTACCGTCTTCGTATTCGTTCGTCAGTCCGGTAGAAAGACGGATGTCCTCGATATGCTTCATGGGACGGGTGTAGAGATAGCTCTCGCGCGCTACTCCTGTGAAACGGAAGAAGTCCTGGTCCTCAAAGTAGCTGCCATCGCACCAACGCATAATTTGGAAGGCGATGAGGTTGGTTTGACCAGGTTTGACGAAGCGTGTCAGGTCAAACTCACAAGCTAGCTTAGAGTCTTCGCTATAACCAACGAAACGACCGTTGACATACAGCGCGATATTCGAGGTCACCGAGCCAAAATGAGCGATGATCTGCTGACCCTTCCACGATGCTGGAATGAAGAACTCACGACGATAGCTTCCCACACGGTTCTCCTCGGTGGGGGGAATGGGCGGATTGTTGGTGTAATGTCCGCGCCAGGCATATCCGAAATTCAGATAAAGCGGGTCGCCATATCCATTGAGCTCCCACAACCCAGGAACAGGCATTTCGCCCCAAGCACTATCGTCGTAGCCCATTTGGTAGAAGCCGCGTGGTGCTTCGCTTGGAGTGTGTACAAAGTTGAATTTCCATAGCCCATGCAGAGAGAGATTCTCCTGCTCCAAAGGAGTGAAGTCGGTATGCATCGGCAAGCGGTTGATGGCGTTGACTTGAGGGTCCTGCCATGCGCTACCTGGCCCTTCTGCAAAAAGAGGGGCAAAAAGGAGGGAGATTATCAGAGATAGTGTTGTTTGTTTCATGGAGATTCTTATTTTTGTTTTTATAGTGACTATAGTTTTTATAGTCACTATATTATCTATAGTTACAATAGTTTTTTTGACTTCTTTTGTTACCAAACCGATTCAGCGATGGTGCGCTGACTCACTTCGACGGCACCGGTGATGAACTCGGGGATGTTGTAGGAGTTCAGCTGGTTGTCGTAGAAGGCGCGTGGATGGCGTTGAGGCAGAATGAATGCCTTGGTACATTGGCCGTTGTCGTCGATGTGGGTGAAATAGGGACAAACATAAAGTCCGTCGATGCGTCGGCTACTGAAACCTATCCAATGACTGTTGTGGCTCCATGTGTGATAGCTTTCGCAGTCGCCGGAGTTAGCAGCTTCAAGTGGCCACACTTCACCCGTTTGTTGGTTGCGCATCCAGAGGTCCGATTCCTTGTGGTTGATGGGGAAGTATCCGCTCTCCTGGCGGTTATAGACGAGCCAACGTCCGTCGGGCGATTCGCGTGGATAGTTGAAGCTGAGACTGTCGCCGGCATTGAACAATGTATCGACCTGTTGAGCGAAAGTTCCCGTTTCGGGATCGAAGCCGATGGTGCATACGCTGAAATGCACTTTCTTATATTCCTGCGGCATGGGTTCGACGATGGGGGCGGTGCAGTAATAGAGCGTCTTTCCATCGGCCGAAAAAGCTGGCCAGGTCTCCCAGTCACGGGTTGAAGAGAGTTGGGGAGCCGTGATGATCTTATTGCGAGCAATGTCGAGCACTACGGCATCGGAACGTGTGTCGAAGACCTCGATGCGCTGGCGATGATGCACAAAGAAGGATTGCGCTACGCGATTGGACGAGAAGGCGATGTAGTCGGCATAAGGATGCCAGGCAGGGTAGGCAATGCCTTTGATGGTGTCGGGAAACTCAGGGTTGAGTTTCTCCACATGTCCGCTTTTGACCAGTACGGAACCGCCATGGTTGCCGCGCAGGTGGAAGCACATCTTCTTCGGGTTCTGGCTTTGGAAAGTGTGGCAGTTCATGCAGTTGTATTCCGTCTGCCGATTCTCCATGATGGGGGTCTCGTCGAAGGTTTCGAGGCAACGCTGATAGATTCCCATGGCATTCCACAGTCCATAGCCCGGTGGGATGAGGCGATAGGCAAGATAGGAGTCGATGCTGTCGGCAGTGACGTGCATCGTGAAAGGCTTGTAGGCTGACCACTTGCCGTTTTCCTTGCGACAAACCGTGAGCTTGAGATCGGTGTCACGATTGGTTTCGAGCATTTTGCGCCACTCCTTGATCGGGATGTCGAAGTCGCCATCCTCGCCCTTTACCTGCATCTGCCCATTGTCGCCTTCGATGATGAGGCGCGTGTCGATACCTTCGGCTTCATTGAGCTGGAAACACATCGGGGCAATGTTGCAGGGGATGGTGACGTCCTTGTAGTCGGGGAAGATATCTGCCTCGGCATCAAGCTGGCGGTCGATGGTGATGTCGCTGCTGCACGCGGTGAGCAGCGTACACATTATTATAATATATGGAGTCTTTTTCATCGTTTTGGGATTAGTGGGCGGACATAGCGGGTTCGGGTTGCTTCTTGCTTTGCTCGATGAGCTTGGCGATTTGCGGAGAAGTGACGAGGAGGTAGTACCAGTAGGTGTTGCCGTACTGCTTGTGGAGGAGGGCTCCGATGTCCTGATTGCCACGTCGTGCCTCGACCACCAATTGCTTCAATTGCTGATATTGTTCGATGGTCTGCTCCGATACGCCACGGGCACGGCAGTAGTCGAGATCTTTTTCGTTGGCTGCTACGATGGCTTCCTGCAGACGTTGTGGAGTCTTGGGCATCAGTTCCGTACCATAGAACTCATCAGCAAAGGCGTTGATGTGGGGCGAGTCGTTGGCCAAAAGCAGGTAGCCGATGGCATAGTCGCGAGCCGCAATGGCCTTGGGATTGGTGCGAATGGTGAGCAGAAGGTCGGCGTAGGCACCACGTGACTGGGTGAACTCTTCGCAATTGTCGGGCAGGCTACGGCGCTTGGCACCATATTCGGGGTCGTTGTTAATCAGTTCCTCATTGTAGAGATAGCGACGCTGGTCGGTGGCCCAATCTTTGTAGAAGAGTGTCTTTTCGAGCAGACGGATGTACTTTTCGGCCAAAGGATAGGCACCGAAGATGATGTTGGTGCGGACGAGCATCTGGAGGTTCGAGGGTGAACCGTAGCGCAAACCTTCGACGGTGTTGAACGCCTTCTCCATGGCCGAAGCGATGTTGTCCATCTGGTAGAAGATTTCGCTGAGGGTGGTGGTGATCTCCACGTCGAGCGAGAGTTGCTTGAGCTCAGTGAGGATGCTGTAAGGTCCAACCTGCGGGTAGTCGAAGAAGTTATCGAGTAGCTTGCCCTCATGCGAAAGGGCAAGGTTGAGGCGATTCATGAGGAGGAAATTGCCCGACTTGGTGTAGGGGCTGTTGAGCAGACCCTGCCAGTCGTGGGTAACGATGAAATGGTCCATCGCAATCATCGGATACATCTTCTGTCCGTTGCGATTTGCCGAACGGACGGCAAAGAGACCCACAAGGATAAGTAGCGCAAGGCTGCAGACACCAAGCCACATAGGACGCAGCTTGCTTGACGCAAAGTGGGCAAGGGGAGCCAACAACGGCAGGACCGCTGTCAGGATCCAGGGGGTATGATAGAAATTGGTAGGCTTCAGGATGGGTTCGTAATATGCCCCATTCTGGAACGCATAACGATAGTCGGCGAGGAGACTCGTCTTGACACAGATGGCTCCTGTGATGAGGATGACGAGGATGGGCAGTACGAGTAGCCAGCTTTTGCGCGGAGCGGCCACCAGTTCGATGACCAGCGAGCAGACGGCAAAGAGCAATGCCACGGCACCAGCCATCCAGAAGAGCAGAAGGGCCAGCAGTGAGGTGGCAATCAGACGCCACAAGTCGGCCAAGCGGCATGCCAGCCATTGGTCGATGAAGAGAAAGAGCGTGAAAAGGAAGTAGGCGACAAGTCCCACATAGTCGTAATAGACGTCGAAGAGACCATCGCAGATGAAGATAATGGGAAGGATGGCAAGCGGCAGAAGAAGCACCGATAGTGAGATGCGTCGAAGGCTCTTCCACAACAAAGTGGCTGAGAGAACACCCAACAGACCCGTGAGAACTGCTCCCACATAGGGTAACTTGAAGAACTGCACCAGCAGGTGACTAAGCAGTTGTGCGGGTCCAGCCATGCCGAGATAACGGTCGGCAATGATTGACGGATCGTAAAGGAACACCATCAACTGCTCTCGGAAGAAGAACAGGTATTTTTGTACATGCTGGAGGTGCACTACCAGCAGCACGAGCATCAGGGCGGTTAGGAGAATTGCAAGTCGCTTGTTCATCATTTATTATCGAAAAATCTCGCCCAACGCCTGCGTTTGGGTTGGGCGAGACTATTAATATGACCTTGATAAATTAATATCCAGGATTCTGCTCGAGGTTAGGATTGATATCCAATGTGCCTCGTCCAATCGGGAAGAGCACTTGATAGGGCTTGTACGACTTGTAGTTGTCGGAGCTGAAAGCATCGGCCGAACGTCCAGTTACCACAGCAATGTAGTCACCGTTGGCATCCTGCTCGTTGATGAGGTCACCATCGATGTGCTCGATTGAGAAGTTGTTGAACTTCTCTACGATGTATGGCTGGCCATTAGCACTCTTGTAGCGCACAAGGTCGAAGCGGCGCAGGCCTTCACCGTTGAGCTCAACGCGGCGTTCACGACGTACCTGAGCACGCATTGTAGCCTGGTCAGTTACGGTGATGTCAGGCATGCCGGCACGTTCACGAATCTGGTTGATCAGTGTAGCGGCTTCCTGGAGGTTGCCCTGCTCGATGTCACACTCGGCAAGAGTCAGGATAGCCTCGGCCAGACGCATCGCCTTGAAGTGGAGCGTCAGGTGGCTCAGGTCGTTTCCGGCAACGTTGGGAGCCTGGAAGTACTTGCCCAGCTGGAGGCCCGACTTAGAAGCATTGCCTGCATTGTTCCAGTAGTCCTGGTTGTTGGCACCATCGATGGTCTTAGGCATTGAGTTGTAAACCGAGCGATAGCCGCCCTTGGTGGTGCCGTCGCCATAGCCTGGATAAGGCTGGCCGGGATAAACGATTGAAGCACGCAGACGTGGGTCGCGGTTGAGGAATGGACGGGTAGGATCGTAGAGTGGGGACTCCTGGATCGTCTTTCCGTCGATGCACTCGAACTCATCCATCAGATCGACGGTAGGAACTACCGATGACCAGCCACCCAGACCGCCGTTGGCAACGAATGGGTTGCCATAGAGGTCACGGCTTGTGTTGGCGATGAACGAGAAGTCGAAGATTGTCTCGTTGTCATACTGGTTGCCCTCAAGGAACATGTCAGCATAGTTGGCCGAAAGTGTCAGACCACCCTTCTCGACAATCTCACGAGCATACTTGGCAGCATTAGCCCAGTCGCTGCGCCACAGATAGTAACGCATCAGCAGACCCTGCGCAAACTGCTTGCAGATACGGCCCTGAGTAACATCCTTGCGATCGGGCAGAGCTGGGATAGCCTCTTCGAGTTCCTTGACAAGGAAGCTGCGAACTTCTGCCACGGGAGTACGGCTCACATACGAGTCGCCTGGATCGTCGATTGTGTTGGTGATGAGCGGGAAGTCTCCATAGTACTCCGATCGGTATAGGTAGAGCAAGGCGCGGATAGTCTTTACCTCGGCCTTATACTGCGCTTCGGTGGCCTGAGATTCCCAGCTAACGTTTCCTTCGTTCTCAAGGTATTCGTTGCAGGCACGGATGTCGGAGAATTGGAAGAAACTCGTGCCGGTGTCATCAGGGGTGAGGTTGCCTGTGGTGAGCACTCGGCGGCCCTCCCACGAGAAGTAGGCGAAGTAGTCGTCCGA
>JAEEGJ010024825.1_pt1 | contig 12379 bp, 5 predicted proteins | sample 8958761 | NCBI WGS metagenome assembly JAEEGJ01 (sample SAMN16246546, study PRJNA631951) | gut metagenome | biome: gut microbiome; feature: rumen; material: RS-attached | host: Bos | place: Iran: Karaj | collected 2018-10 | reverse complement strand
TTTTTCAGCTATTATTATATTGTCTCACACAGATTGCATAGATTACACGGATATGGATGAATTATAATTTCTGCGAGACACAGAAAGTAAATAAGACAGGTCAAAAATTGTCACGCAGATGGCACAGAGGTCACGGATGGAACGCCGTAAGCAGCGTGAATTTGGGCACCCAACAAGTTAGGCAGTCTTCTACTATGCTGAGGCACCTTTACAATTCACATATCTTTCTTGCTGAGTGAGCCAACATGAATGGTCATCTTACGCAAATCCGGGGTCTGGGCTACCATCGTATCAACTTTTTCCTTGAAGGAAACCTCGTCAAAGCGGCTTTCGTCCTTTTTCAGTTCATACACCCAAGCCTCCTTTCCGACTGGATCAACCACCACAAGGTCTATCTCATTGAAGCCTTTTCTATCCCACCATTTGCCGACGATGTATTTTCCCTCTTCTTGGAACTTGCGGACAAAATATCGTTCCATCATCAGTCCCGACACACCATCGTAGTCTCTCTTGATGATGTCACCAAGGGCTTTCAGAGCCTTGTTTTCCACCAGTGCCTGATACTTGAAGAAGAAGCGGAACCAGAAAATCAGGAAACAGTCCTCCAATTGGTAGCGCACTTTCTTGCTACTTTCTTTGGCAAAAATGGGCTGATACTTGCTGATTAACCCATAGTAATCCTCCAGACGTGATAGATAGCTGCTGATGTTGTCGATACCCAGTTCATTCTTAATTTCCGCACTGGTCTTCATGCCACTGGCAATACAGGTCAGGATGGAAAAATAAATCACGTAATCAGTGCCGAACTCCTCTATCAGAATGTTCTTGCCCTCATTGATGAAAGGTGAATTCTCTTCCGTCAATGCCGCCAGCATCGTGTTCTTACGTTTCTTTCCACGGTCAAGCAACAGAGTGACATACCAAGCCACGCCACCCGTAATGCTGAACAACGCCAGCAAGTCCTCTGGGGTGTAGTCGGGATTGAAATCGCGGAGGATTTCCTTCATCACATCAGTCTTGAATGGCTGAAGTGTCAACTTTTCATCGGCACGTCCGAAAAGCGGCTCTTCATAATCCTCGAAAATCTTCTTCATCAGCGTAAATACAGAACCGCTGACAATCAGGTTCAAGTGGCTCTTACGTTTCCACAAATCCCAGTCACGCTGCATATCGCTGAACACCGTCGGATTTACCTTCTGGAAGTTTTGGAATTCATCGATAATCAATGTAAATGGCCTGCTTTCTGAAAGCTGTAGAACATACCTGAAAATCTCAGAGAAAGAGCTGGCCTGACCCAACACTGGTACTCCAAGCTTATGGGTTATCTCGGCTATGAAGTCCTTGCACAAGAGAGACTCGGCTTTCTTTCCTACGAAGAAATAGAGAATAGTCTCGTCCCCACATCTTTGCGAAAGTTCTGTCTTACCAATACGCCTACGTCCCATGATGACGGTCATACGCGCCTCACGCTTACTTTGGGCTAACACCTCTCTGAGCAACTGCTGCTCCGACTCCCTATCATAGAACCTCATAACTTCAAAATAATAATGGTAATTATAATAATGACGGTTATTATTTTGCAAAGATACGGATTAATTCCGAATAAAGAGACAAAACGAAGAAAAAAAACCAAAATAGCGTCTGATTCTTGTTAATTACCTCGAATGACCATGTTTATTTCACACGGATGGCACAGAGGGTCACAGATTTGACGGGTATGTGTGACTCCACAGAAACAAATCTGGGATGAGATGGCTAGAGTAGGCGGATTAAAACAACGGCGTTGTTTTGCCAAAAGAACGGCGTACAAACCTTGAAACAACGGCGTTGTTTTGAGATTGGTACGTCATAGGTGTTTTACACAAAAAAGCGGGGCGACCGTGTGGTCGCCCCGCTTCATTCACTATCAAATCGAATGTAGTGCTGCCAGCCTCGTAATTGCTATCGCCAGTTTGAGTGACTGTCACGGTGTGTGTGCCTGTGGAATTTGGTCCGAAGTTAGTTGGATCCCAACCCATGCTTCCGAACTCCCATGAACTGCTGTTATATCCGAGGGTGAATGTGCCACTGCCTTGATAGCCGACCAGGTTGTCCACAAGGTTCACAGACTCACCCTTGGTGATAGTGATGCTACCCTTGTTGCCGAGTTAGTCTTTCAGGATATTCTCAGCGTGAACTCGGTTTCGTTGCCGTCCTGAACAGCCTTCACCTGACGATCACCTGTAACAAACAATGAACCTGTGATTTCGTTCCAATTGTTGCCGCTCTTATAGTAATATGTGATGGTGCTGTTGCTCTTGCCTGTCAGGTTGGCTTCCAAAGCCGCCTTGAGTTCGTCAAACGAGATGCCTGATTTGACATTCACCACCTCGTTGCTATGACCAAACTGGGTCTGTGAGCCGCCGCCACCGTTTGCGTTGATCTCTGCCTGTGTCATGTCGCCTGTGGAGAGAATCAGGTCTTCCACAGTGGCAGATGAATAATTAGCATTGTTCTTGTTCTTGTACCAGTCGGTGTTGTTATTGTGGTTCTGCACCCAACCTCTGAAGTCGGGGTAAGGACCATCACCGTTCTCATCACAGATGGTCATGTACTCCACAGGCCATGCCCACACATAGTCGGTCTTCTTGCCTGCCTCTGGGTAGTTGTAACGTGTGTAGGGGTATGGGACGCAGAGGATGTAAGGCACATTCTCGCCCTCGTCGCGCACTGATGCCTGAATCTTAGATGCACCGGAGAAAGCACTGCTGTTGATGTCGAGTGTGAATGGTGCATCATTGCCTGATGGGAGTGTGCGGATTTCAAAGCCACCCATGTTCACCGCTTCACCATAATTATTACCACCTGTCTCGCCTGTGCTATAGTATGCCATGGTCCAGTTTTCAGCCACATCAAACTCAATTGGTGCAGCAGTTTTCTCATAGCGAGATTGAGCATTGACGATTTCAAATTCTCCACTCTTTGCTTCTGCTGCACCGAAGAGCTGGTGAATCTCACCGAAGCACCTGTCTCTGTTGCTGTCAAATGGATCCTGGAAGTAGATGTAACTTGCCAGTGTACCACCTGCTGCGAGTGGTGTGAGTTTTGCCTTCGTCTTACCGCTGATGTGTTCAACCGAGAACACCACGTCGTTGTAGTCAATATCGAACGAGCCGCCCAAGTCCTCACAAGCCACAAGCCATGTGGAGGTCGTGGGGTCTTCGTTGATGATGATGGGCTTGCATCCGTCGAATGCGAGCACGAAGTCGTTGAGGTCGCAGTCGCCGTTTGGCCAGTCTTCGAGTCCGATGAACATCTGGTCGCCCATGTAGAAGGTGGAGGCGTAGCAGAATTTGTGTTCTTCAAAATCGTATTTGGCATCTTTGTTCTTTTGCTTCTCGGAATAGAGTGTCCAGGAGGTGCCCGAATTGTTGGTGCCATACGTTTTGGATATGTCGGTCTTCTTCACATACATGCCGAAGGTGACTCCCTCTGGTATATCCACTCTGATGCCCTGTCCACGGTCAACACTCGAATAGAAGTTTTCGCTCCGATTTTTCAGGTAGTCTGCGTCGAGATGCTCTGCGTTGAACACCTTCAGGTTGTTGAAGGCGAACCAGTTGGACTGGATGTTCTGCAAGTTGAATCCCACTTTGATTTTGCCATTGCTGTCAGGTGTACATCTCACCCACATACGCTTGGTGCCGTCCATATCGGAATAGATTTCCGAGTGGCCGTTATAGGTGGCGTGTGAGTTGAAAGCATCGCTGGTCATGACGATGTTGGCGTTGTTGGCATAGAAGGTGACGCTTCCAGTCTCGTTGATATTACCACTCTCGTTCATCAAGCGAGCCTCAATCATCACGAGGTAATGTTTTCCGGGTTCGAATGTTCTGGCATTGATAGTCTTCTCGATTTGGACTGTGCCCAGTGGGTTACCTGCGTTACCTGCGTACTTCCAGTACTGAATGAAAGGAGTTCTCAGGCCTGATGCATCGGTTTCTGTTGACCAGTCGTTCATTTGGAAATTGTCATTGGGAACCGTCTCCCAGTAGCTGTTGTTATTGAGTTTGATTCCCCAGTCGTTGGGACGTCTGTTTGCAGTTTGTGAATATGTCTCCTCATACTCCACTTCTCCATCGGCGGTGTAGATGTCCACTTCGTGGTATTCGCCATTCTTGTCGGTATAGTAGATGCCGACGGTGTTGATGGAGGAGGTGTTCCAGTAGTAGGGATAGATGATGAACGAACCGGTGGAGGTGTAGTGGAAGTCTGAATAGATACCGCCATTACTGATGTTGTATTGCCACTCTGGCACCTTTGTCAGCACGTTCTGAATCTCTGCATCAGTGGGACTCTTCGAGCCGGCGTAGGTCACTCCATTGATTTCGGTGGTGCCGGTCAGTTTGGTGACGGTCACACCCTCAGTGGTGCCTTCCCAAGCCGTTCCACGTGTGCCCTGTCCGAAGACGACGACTCCGTTAGCAGTGGTCTTGATGCCCTCCTTGCCGTCGGAGACGATGATTTCGGTGGTGCCCTCCACCACGTCGTAGCCGAGGGTGCGGGTGCCCTTGATGCCTTCGTAGTCACCCACGATGGCGTAGGCGTCATCTACCTTGGCGTAGATTTTCACTTCCGACTCGGTCTGAGTGGACACGGTGACGAACTGTCGTTCTGCGAGGTTCCAGTCCTGCTCGGGGTCAATGTCGCCGAAGGTCTTGCGGAAGTCCTGCGCAAACTTGATAGCACTCTCTGTGTAGCCGTTGTCGTAATCGCTACAGCTTGCCACGCCCAGCGACATCATCGCTGCAGGCACGAAGAATGAAAGTAAACTCTTAATTTTCATCGTATTCTTCATATTTTATTTGTTATTATTATTTCTTGTTGGACTGTTGTTTTTGTTCTTGATTGATTTGTATATATCAACTAACGCACATTACACGCGCGTCATACGTGCGTAATAATTGTGCAAATATAGGGCTTTTCTATATACCGTGCAAAAAAAACTTAAAAAATTTTCCTTTTTGTGTTGTTTTTTTCGTTTTTTGCACACAGAAAGCACAGAAAGCACAGAAATTAGAAGAACAAAAACTTCTTGCCTGTTTGGGAGTCAAGAAAGATGGTGTAGGTGGAGGAAGATGGAAATAATGGGAGAAATGTAGGCGATGGAAGGAATGAGGAAGGAGCTTGGATGTTGGTAGGAGTGGCTTCTTCTATGTGCTGGAAAAGTTTCCAACCACCAAGGCGCTTGTATTGGTTAGCGGTGCCTTCAGGGACAATGAGAGTGGCATTGGCATAGGTTTCATCATCGAAAGTGAGTTCTTCAATCGCATGAGGTGAAGAGTTTTCAGATACAATGGTGGTAAGGGCTGTGCAGTTGCGGAAAGCAAGAATATCAATGGTCTGTACGGAGGCTGGGAGTTCGATGCGCTGCAAATAGGCGTTACCACGAAAGAAAGAAGCAGGAATAGCGGTGATGCCATCAGGCAAACGATAGGTGGCATCAGGCTTAGAGATGGGATAGGCAATGAGTTCGTCTTTTCCAAAGAGCACATCGTTCTGGACTGCATACCAAGGATTAGCCGTATCTACTTCTATAGTAGCGAGTTGCGTACAACCAAGCACCATACGATTGCCAACGATGGTAACAGTAGCAGGAATGTGAAGAGCGGTGAGAGAAGTACAATCTTCGAAGGCTGCATAATCAATAGCTGTGACGCTATATGTCTTACCGCACCACTCTACCGAAGCAGGGATAGTGAGTTTGCCCACAGGCGAGTTCTCCTTGTTCATACGGACAGAAACCTCACCTTCGTCTGTCACAGTATAAGTAAGGGCATCAACAGAGAACTCTTTACCAAAGTCTTCATTACCAATCGGTTGAATACCAATAATCGCAGTCTGTCCTTCTGGATAACGGTCAAGCTCATCAACATGATAATAGCCATCAGACAGGAACTGCCAAGCCATATTGAAATGAAACTTCCCCTCTTGATAACCATCACAAACAAACTGATGAGCAAAGCCACTGGGCATGCCTCCATAGAAGACAGGACGATGCTGTGCCAGTTCGTGATAGATGAGATTTTCCCACGCAGTCCTGCCATACATGTTACGAAAGACTTCACGAACGGAAGAGGCATAACCAAATATCTCTCGGAGGGCAACAGCAGCATCACCTTCCCAAGCAGCAGAAGTAGTAACGCCATACTCCATATTGACAGCTTCACCACAGGCTGCCATCAGTTGGGCTACAGCAAGTTTCTCTTTCTCAGTAGCTTCACAATCGTAGAGATTGAGCATATTGCCCCAGTCAAATCCTTCCTTGGGCCACTGATGAAAGTTCATCACCTGTGCCATAGCAGTCGCGACACAACCCGTCTGACAATGTTTGCCTGCAATGGTGGGACACAACAAATTATAAGGACTCCCCTGCCCCCACTGTGTACGAAGCAGAGGCGAAATATCTGTACGCTGTGCATGGAGCACAAGACTCAGAAAAAGAAAGAGAACGGCGAATGAAACGCGTTCAATTCGCCGTTCTTGATGAAGTTGAAACATGTACGTTTATTGGATGTAAATCTTCTTGCCTGACTTAGTGACAGCAATGCCCTTGTAGCTGTCATCGATAGGCTGACCGAGGAGGTTGGATACAGGATAATCGTCATCAACTGTTTCAGTCACAGGAGCGTCGATATCATCTGACACAATCATATGCTTGTAGATACCCACCACCTTTGCCTCCAGAGGAGCTGTGAAGCCACCAAAGAAGGTCATCATGCAAATTTGTGGGAGAATACCGTCGGTTACACCGCACTTAGGATCATCAGCAAATACATACTTATATTCCTTTGCACCTTCAGGCACTTCAGTCAAATCTTGGTTAGACCAGAAGGCAAGTCTCCAACCAGCAGCGACTGGCTCTGCAAACTTCACTACCACATAGTCACAGTCCTTCACATCGACGTTCATCATCTTGATGGCAATCTGGAGGTCTTCCGTAACGGTGTAGGTGTTGTACTTATCGCCTTCAACCAGCGTAGCGCGCTTGAAATCATCATACTCAAATCCTTGGCTCTGAGGAATCTCGACGAGACCCTCTTCAAGAGGATCATCTTCGTTCATATTCTTCGAAATAACATATACCGTATTTTCGTCAGTAAGAACAAGGGTAGCATATTCGTCTTCCCATGCAGATGCGTCTGCAATGACAGGATCACCATCATCATACTCATCTGCTTCCACTTCACCTGTTTCTGTATCAAAAGTCATGATACCCTTGTCGGTAGCAGCGTGAATCTCCTCACCTGTCACAACCATCACAACAGCCTTACATTCAACATCGGTAGCTTTAGCCCAATTCACATTGCCATCCTTCTTCACGGATGTAACGAATGCAGCAGATGCGAGGTCGCCCGTTTTTATATCAGCACCGAATGGAAGCTGACCATAGAATGTACCACCGATGATTACATTATCACCAGCAAGGCCCATCTGCACCTTGTAAGGCTTAGCAATCTTATCATGTTTCTCAGCATCGAACACCTTGGTTGTCAATGCACTACCTACAGTAGCAAGTACAAAACCGTGTTCATTCATACCTTCACCATCACTTGCAAAAGTAAAGTCCTTGCTACCAGCAGGAGTGGTGATGGTCAAGTTGCCAAAACCAAAGAAGCCTACATACGCTGTGCCATTGTCAACCACAAAATTGAGGGCTTCTGGATAGTTTTGAGTTTCTGAGATTGTGCCTGTTGCCTGTACATATGCTACGTTTGCAGCACCTGAAAGATCGCTCTTATTGAGAGAGAACACACCTGCACTGGCATTGTCAAAGTACATACCAAAGTCGTAGTTGACAGCGTAAGCTCCCTTCCAACCAATCTCTTCAACATCACCCTTGTAAGTGGCAGAGACATACACCTTGTCACCATCAACCTGGATGTTGTTAGGTGTAATGTCGATAGGATCCTCATCAGGCAAGTAGAATGGGAACTCAGAGAGTACAATTTCCAGATTTCCAGCTGGTTCGAAGGTCTTCATTGCCTCGAACTTACCATCCTTGCTCACTTTTGCCACGAAAGCAGAAACCGCGCCAAAGCTCTTAATGGTAGCACTCGCTGCATCAGTACCAGTGTAGGACACTTCATCCAGGAATGATCCCGTAGCATAGAGCGTACCGTCCTTGTCAGCAGCCATAGCAGTCACGGTCACATTACCAACCATGCTGACAGCCCATTGCTCTTCACCATCGGCATTGTACTTCACAATAGCAGAAGAAATCATTCCTTCCGTGTCTGGCAAAGCCTTACCAGCGAATGTGAACACTTGGTTATACGAGCTCGCAACGTAAACAGAGCCATCACCAGCCTGTGCTACACGCACAGCATTGAAGTCATCGGCTTCTTCCACAGGGGTGAATTGTTTTTCCCAACCACCATCGACTTCTTCTTGTGCAAATGCACTCATTGTAGCCACGAAGGCCACCATCATAAGTAAAATTTTCTTCATAATTTGTTTGTTTTTGAAGGTTAATATTAAGGTTTACTAAAACTATTATCTATTTCTTTTCCCATCGCTCAATCTCCGGGTTTGCCTCCACGGCCTCAGTGGGGAAGCGAAGGGTATATTTCTCTGGCGTGAGCGTGAAAGTCTCATCGTCATAAGTACGGGTGAGAGTGGGCTGAGAGGTTCTACGCAAGTCGTACCATCGGTGTCCCTCGAAAGCCAATTCACGAGCTCGTTCGTCAAGTATTTCCTGTGTGAGTTGGTCTGCTGTCATAGGCGCGACGAGGTCAAGTTCTTCCTGTAACGCCGTGGAATTGAGACGCTTCTGAAGCAACGGTTTAAGAAAATCAATGGCATCGGCTGTGTTATTTAGCCGTGCTGCACATTCAGCAGCCGTCAAGTATGCCTCAGCACTTCGGAAGGAGCAGGAGAATTCATCATCCCCGCCCTTTTGCAAGTTGTAAGAGGAGGAAGTGGCACGCTTGTAGAACTTCGTACGACGTTGGTCACCAGTCCGATAGAGATTGATGAAGTCGGGATCAGGCATATCAATCGCTGTAAAGAGGTTACTGGAGAACTTCTCCAATGCCACGATACTCTCAACCGACTTGTAACTATTAGGCAATGTCTTAGAGGAGTTCATATCTTCCAACTCACCATGTGCCTCAATCACAGCCTTGGCAGCCGTAAGGGCTTTCTGCCACTCACCCATATATAAATATGTACGTGCGCGAAGTGCTTGAGCTGAAATCTTATTGAATCGGTAGTTCATACCCACGTCCCATGTTTCCACATTCAGACATTTCTCTGCCTCATCAAGGTCGGCAAGCACCTGCTGATAGATAGCCTCAACACTACTGCTTCCAGGAATTGCATTGACATCGGCCGCCAACTGCATGGGCACACCACGTGTGGTGGCAGGCTGGCAATGGGTGTAAGGCTCAGCATAGAGATTGACAAGCAGGAAGTGGCAATAAGCACGAAGCATGTAAGCCTCACCCACTAACTGATTCACCTCATCGCGCGTGGCATTGGTAATCTCGCCACGATGTTCAATGACATAGTTCGCGATATAGATGTTATGATAGTAATTGCGCCAGGAGAAATAACTGGTCGTAGGTGACGGATTCTCGTCCTTCCAACGCCAGAGGTCAAGATAGGCATCAAGATCGGTGGAAGAGGATTTCTTCTTGTCCATCAGCATCTCATCTGTACGCAAGGTGGTCATGTAACGATCTTTAGCAAAGTACTTGTACTCGTTCGTAAGTAAGGCACGATATTCTTCACCCGTCTTGGCAATGACCTTGCCAGTGGGAGTGATATCAAGGAAGTCGTCACAAGAGGTAAGAGCGACGGCTGTAAGGAACAATAATATGATGTTTCTAAGTTTCATTGTTCTGATGTTTTAGAAGTTCACGTTCAATCCAAAGATAAAGCTCTTGGGAACTGGTTGTGCATAAGGGTTGCCCATTGTCTCAGGGTCGAGGTAGTTGTGATAACTGCTGCCAAAGACAAAGAGGTTACGTCCTTCGAGAGAAACGCTGGCAGAAGTGATGCCAACAGGCTGGAGCACCTTCTTGGGGATGCGATAGCCAAGACGGACAGATTGCAAACGGCAATAGTTACGTTTACGCACCCACACATCCAGCATGGAAAATGTCTGATACTCAGAGAAGTGGGTATAGGCAGAAGCACGCTCTGGGGTGCTAACCATCAATCCCGCCATCGTGGCAGATGGATTATCGGTCGTCCAACGATTCAAGATGTCGTGATTGGTGTTCAATCCACGATCATAATAGGTAGGCGAGTAACTAGGCTGCACACGCACCTTCATGCCGAGGTTGAACATGAAGTTCAGAGAGAGCTGCCAATCCTTGTATTCGAAGTTATTGATGAAACCACCGCTGACCTTCGGCTCGTCAGTACCCATATAAGTGTAGAGGTCACGCTGCTGCTCAGCCGTGAGGGTCGAGGCACCAAAACGGTTCAGTTTGAAGAACTCTTCAGCGGTCTGCACAGTACCATCCTTGGCACGGAACAGCGGATAGCCATCAGCATCAATACCTGCAGTACGATAAGCGAAGATAGCACCCACAGGGTAACCCTCGCGACTTGGATAGGTAGAGTTCTCCGCCACCGTCTCATTCAGTATCTTGTTCTTGTTAAAGCCCAAATTCAGACTGGTGGTCCATGTAAAGTCCTTGGTGGAAATATTGCTAGTGTTGAGCGCAAACTCCCATCCCGTGTTCTCCATCGACGCCCAGTTGATGGTGGTCATGGCAAAACCGGTCTCAAGGGGCAGTTGCCGTGAGGAAATCAAATCTGTGGAACGACGATAGTAGTAGTCAACCGTCAGTCGGATGCGGTTATGCAGGAATGCTACATCAATTCCAGCATTCACGTTCTTGGTCTTCTCCCACTTGAGGTTGGGGTTCGGTGCCGTCTCGGCCGAGATGACAGTTTCAACGTTGCCTGGCAGAACAGAAGTCCTGTTGAATGTACCAATCAGATAGGGTGAAGTGTTCTTGTCAATATTTCCCTGCAAACCATAAGAAGCACGGAGATTCAACTCATCCATCCACTTGGCATTCTCCATGAACTTTTCCTCACCCACTCTCCAGAGTCCACTAAAAGAATATAGTGGCAAATAACGATATTTCTTCGCTACACCAAATACATCGGAGCCATCGAAACGAACAGAACCGCCCAATGTATAACGATGGCTATAGGTGTAGGAACCTGTCGCGAACCAAGACACATAAGCGTTTTCCTGATGACTCTCCTCATAGAGTGGATAACGCTGTCCAATACTTTCTGTGGGGAAAAGGACGGGTTGCGTGGTCAAAGTGCGGGCATCGTAGCCGTAGGCAGTAGAAGTCAGAATACTTGTCTCCACGTGGCGCACTTCCGTACCACCCATCAGCTCCACATCGTGTTTCTCGGCAAACCGCTGGTTCCATTCAAGCATAGCCTTCCAAGTCCATTGGTCTGTATGACCTTCAGTATTTTTATTCATGCCTCCATCAGGGAAGATACTCTGGCGTACCCCATCAATCATATAGGTCGCGTATGCTTTGGCTTTGCGCATAGCATAGGAGTTATGACCAGCATAACGAGTCAATGTATAGTTGTCGTGCTGTAAACCGTATTGTGAAGTAAGTTTCAGATGCTGGTTAAACTTCAATTCAGCATCGAAAATTGCCATAATGGCACGGTCCTTACGCTGCTTCGAAGTATTTTCACGTTCTTCAAAAATATTAAAGTCCGGGGCTTCGTTCTCACGACCCTGTACATTAGTATCGTAGTTGTAATATCCATTGGCATCGTAGGGTTCGAAATAAGGATTCGCCATACGTGAGTAATAAACAGGATTCGTAAAACCACCCGTATCAGTCATATAACTCTTCTGCTTACGCTGGTTGGCAAAGAGAGATGCACCAATTTTCAGCATCTTGTTCAGGCGGAAGTCTGTCTTCAGCGTGATATTGAAACGGTTGTTCTTCACACCCTTTACCGTACCTTGTTCGTCATAATAGCCTGCCGAAGCATAGTAATGGGCATTGTCAGAACCGCCACTCACGCTGGCGTTATACTCCTGATTGAGCACATTACGGAAAAGGATGTCATTCCAATCCGTATTGAGGGTACGGAGCCGGTTGATACGCTGTCGAGCTTGTGCCGAAAGGGCATCCCAACCACCCGTTTTATAGGCGTTGAACTCGCCCAACTCATCAAGGATGTTCGCCACCCCACCCTTATGCTGACGGTAATCATAATCACTGCTCAAGAGTCCAAGTTCAAGATCCACCTTTTCATTGGCATTGAGCAGATTGAGACGGTCAATGCTGGTACGAGGGCTATACGTATATTTGGCAGAGAAGTTCACAACAGG
>JAEEGJ010024823.1_pt1 | contig 12380 bp, 9 predicted proteins | sample 8958761 | NCBI WGS metagenome assembly JAEEGJ01 (sample SAMN16246546, study PRJNA631951) | gut metagenome | biome: gut microbiome; feature: rumen; material: RS-attached | host: Bos | place: Iran: Karaj | collected 2018-10 | reverse complement strand
GGCTCTGGGCTGCAACAAGATAGCTCTCGGACATCATTATGATGACGTTATAGAGACGATCCTCATGGGGATGCTTCACGGAGCACAGATCCAGACCATGATGCCGAAGCTCCACAGTACCAATTTCGAGGGAATGGAGCTGATAAGACCGCTCTATCTTGTCAGGGAAAGTGATATCTGTGCATGGCGTGACTATAATGAGCTGCATTTCCTGCAGTGTGCATGTCACTTTACGGAAACCTGTACCACCTGTCATGAAGACGGGACCACATCATCGAAGCGTCTTGAGACCAAGAAGCTCATCGCTTCGCTTAAGAAAGACAATCCGTATATCGAGTCCAATATTTTCAAAAGTGTTGAAAATGTGAATCTCGATACACTGATAGCATATAAGAAGGATGGTGTCAGACATCATTTCCTTGATGAATACTGATCACTGTATTACCGTTATCCGGTGAGCATGTGAACTGAAACTGAGTAATACGGTTATCTGCTTTCGTGAGATTAAGCTGAGGGGGCTGAAAATGAAAGTTTTGGATTTTTCTGTACGGATCATCATGCGTTTAATTGTGGCTTTTATGATGATGGCTGCTGCGATCATCATCTATTCCGGCGATGCAGGCCATGTCAGGGCTGCCGTTGTGATAGATGAAAGTACCTTCCCTGATCCCGTGTTCAGGGCGGTGATCTCGGGACCTGACTATGACCGCGACTTAAACGGTATCATTGATGATGCGGAGATCGCACTTACCATCAATATCTACTGTGAGGGCATGGGCATTACATCGATACAGGGTGTCGAGTATTTCACGGCTCTGCAGGGACTCTGGTGTAAGGATAATTATATTTCCTACATGGACCTGAGTAACAATAAGGACCTTCACGGTGTATGGTGCTCGGGCAATCTCTTTACTTCACTGGACTTTTCCGCCAATCCCGAGCTTGAATGGGTATATTGCTATGACTGCAATCTCTCATATCTGAATGTGTCGAACAATCCCAAAATGGCTTTCATCGAGTGCAATACCAATCCTCTTCCCGCACTTGATGTATCACATAACCCCCTATTGGAGCATCTGACCTGCGGATCATGTCTGCTCACTTCCCTTGATCTTAGCAATAATCCCAACCTTTCCCATCTGGACGCCTTCAGGAACCGCCTTACATATCTTGATGTGTCGGGCTGCCCGAAGATGAAGAGACTGGACATCTGGGATAATCCGGGACTGGGAAGCATTGATGTGAGCCATAATCCCGGGCTTCAGTATTACAACTGTGCCAATAATGATGTATATACCATCAATGTAAGCAATAACCCTGAACTTCAGAAGCTGATATGCAGCTACAACCATATCACTTCTCTGGATGTGACCCACAATCCCAAGCTTTTCTATCTTGACTGTGCATGCAACCTGATAGGAGCTCTTGACCTGTCGGGCAATCCTTCACTTCACTTTCTGCAGGCATTTACCAACAGCTTCACCTCACTTGATATAGGAGCGAATCCGCTGCTTGTTAAGACATATAACGAGGGTGTAAAGCAGAGTGAATATGACGTATGTGTCGGTCATTCCTGGACCCTTGATTACGGCGGGGATACCTCCACAGGCGGAGATAATCTGTACTTTCTCTGCTTCGATGATGCTGTGACCCTGAGTGCAGGCAACTCTTCGGCATCTGCATCTGCCCAGACGGCAACCGCAGCCCAGACTGCAAGCGGAGATCAGATATCAAGGGAAGCTGCTGCATGGATCCTCTACTCCATAGCTGGAAGCCCGGCTGTGAGCGGATCTTCCAGATTCAGTGATGTTGCCCATGGTGCATGGTATGAGAATGCTCTGATCTGGGGTGAGAAGAATTCCATATGCCTGGGATATCCCGATGTATCATCAGATACCTTCGGAGTGGGAAGAGTTCTCACAAGACAGGATATGGCACTTATGCTCATGAGATATTCCGAAGTAATGGATTACAAGAGAGCGATAGACTTCGGAAGATCCGATGACTTCAAGGATTATTATGATATTGACCAGTATGCATGGGAAGCAATCACATGGGCGATCACATGGAACCTTATGGACGGAAAGGGAACACCGGGGGCTCCGAAATCAGAACTTCTGATAGATCCTCACGGAAGCGTTACCTATACAGAGTTCCAGGATATGTTCAACCGGATGATGGAAGCAAACGGCCTTTCACGCAGAGCCTCATTTCCCGTTCCCGATGTGACAGCTGTGTCGGTACAGGCTCAGGATGCTTCAGCGGGTGCGGAGGTTTCCGGAGTGACGGATGCATCAGATGTATCGGATGGTTCGAACACTGCAGCTTCAGATAACGGAAATAATGCAAATGTAGCAGCGGATGCAGCAAGCAGCAATTCAGATGGTGCGGCATCAGCTGGGGCGGATACGGCTTCGGAAGGTGCATCGGCGGATGCCGGAACTGCCTCTGCGGATGGTGCATGGCCGGATAATGCAGGCGGTGCCGGAGCGGTGCAGGACGGTAAGGATAAGTCTGTGTTCCCTTATATTCTGATAATGATCATCCTTTGCATAGCCGTAGGCTTTTGTGTATGGTTTTTTACAAAGAAAAAGTATGAGAAGAAGGATGACGACTTAAAATACGCTTACGATCCCGAAAAGGAAAAGCCCATCATCAGGGCTTCTATCTGTAACGGAGAACAGGTCGCGGGATTTAAGAATAAAGAGACCGGTGAATTCCACGAGGTTATGATGATAAAGGATCAGGGCGAGCTGAATGAGTTCATGAAGACATACGGTCTTGATCATGTGGATAAAGAATACTGAGTGATCGAAACCTGCAGTGAATATGATCACATGATGAAATGCGGTTTCTGTGAAGATGTGAATGTGGTGACTTATGAGCAATATCGGCTGCGTTATATTTGATATGGATGGCGTCATCTTTGATTCCGAAAGAGCCTGTCTGGATACATGGTCCGAGATAGCAGCGGAATATGGTATGCCTGACATTCATGACGTTTTCTACAGGTGCATAGGGACTAATAAGGCCCAGACAAGACAGATAGTTGAAGATGCCTACGCAGGAATATACGGGGAGGGGATCTCGGATAAGCTTCTTGCGGAAAGCAGCAGGCTTTTCCACGAAAAGTATGATGGTGGCAGGCTGCCGGTCAAAAGCGGCGTGAAGGAAATACTGGAGTACCTGAATGGTGAAGGAATAAGATGCGCCGTGGCATCATCCACGAGAAAAGCAGCTGCCCAGGCAGAGCTCGGGGATGCGGGATTTGCCGGATACTTTGAGGAGATAATAGGCGGAGATGCCGTGAAGATATCAAAGCCTGACCCTGAGATATATCTTCTTGCCTGTGCCGCGATGAATGCGGATCCTTCCGTAACCTTTGCCATAGAAGACTCCTACAATGGTATCAGATCCGCATATGCTGCGGGAATGAAGCCGATAATGGTGCCCGACATGATACCTGCTGACGATGAGATGAAGAATAAGTCGGTTGTGATATGCGATGACCTGACGGAAGTGATGTGCTATTTTAAACGGCTGCTGAGGCAGTGATCGCATGCCCCCGGAAAGGACACTTAAGACCGTGACCTGCCCGGGGGTATTTTTATGTCCGGAAAGAGTAAAGATATCAGGAAAAATATTTTATCAAATATATTGACATTAAATATTTGATAAAATATAATGTGAACAGATGTAAAGAACAGCAAAGCACAAAATACCAACACACATAAACACGTAACTTAACACCACACCATAAACCAACAGGAATATCAGGAGGAAAAAATGGGATTCTATGATCTTAGCGTAACAGCTGCAAACGGCGAAGAGATATCCATGAAGAATTTTGAAGGAAAAGTGGTCCTTGTTGTCAATACCGCAACAGGCTGCGGATTCACTCCTCACTACAAGGATATTGAGGCAATGTATGAGAAGTTCCACGATCAGGGCTTCGAAGTCGTCGATGTTCCCTGCAACCAGTTTGCCGGACAGACTCCCGGAACCGATGAGGAGATCCACGAGTTCTGTTCCCTTAAGTACAACACTCAGTTCCCTCAGATGAAGAAGTCCGACGTGAACGGAGAAAATGCGATCCCTCTTTTCAAGTATCTCAAGGAGCAGAAGGGCTTTGAAGGCTTCGGAAAGGGACCTGCAGCACTTGCCATGGGCGCAATGCTTTCCAAGATCGACAGGGATTACAAGAACAATCCCGAGATCAAGTGGAACTTCACCAAGTTCGTCATCGACAGAAGCGGCAATGTAGTGGCAAGATTTGAGCCCACCGAAAAGATGGAAAAGGTGGAAAAATGTGTCGCAGAACTGATATAGTATATAGGCTATAATGATCAAATGGTTAGCGCATGAATAATGAGACCATATGCGTGACCGGAAAAGAGGCACCCTAATGTCACAAGAGTATCAGCAGCTCCTTCTTAAAAACCAGATATGCTTCCCGCTTTATGCCTGCAGCCGTAAGATCGTGGCGGCATATACACCCTACCTCAAGCCCCTGGGCCTTACATATACGCAGTATATCGTCTTTATGGTCCTGTGGGAGGAGGAGACCGTCAATGTGGGTCAGCTCGGCAGCGCCCTTCATCTGGACGCCGGAACACTGACTCCCCTCCTTAAGCATCTCGAGAAGGACGGATATGTGACCAGGAACAGATCCAAAGAGGATGAGCGCGTTACGATAGTCAGCCTTACCAAAAAAGGCAGGGACCTTAAGGAAAAGTGTAAGGATATCCCTTTTGAACTGGCTAAGGAAGGAACGGCTCTGAGCGATAAGGAGGCAGCCCAGCTGTATAAACTGCTCTATAAGTTCCTTGAAGGATGACCTTTTGCAGCCGGATAATATGGGATTTTCAAAGCCCTCCCTGTAGCGGGAGGGCTTTGTTATGTTAACCGGTGACATGCCATCATTTTTATACAGCATTTTCTCGAAGAAATCCTGAGAAAAGAGTATAATATATAAGTCGGGTTCTTCGTTTTTTTGCGAAGCGGAGATATAAGAAATAGGTACCTGGATATGTTTAAGCACTTAAAGACGGATCTGTCTCTTCGGAAAATTCATGTTATGCTTGTGGCAACAATGATACTGTGGTCGGGGACTCTGCTCATAGCTTCATTTCGCCTGACCAATACGTATATGCGGCTTGCCGGTGCGGCAGAAGAGCGTTCGGAGCTTGAAAAAGCGGCACATGAACTGATGGATGCATCGGACTATCTTACCGAAAGAGTGCAGCGCTTTACCATAAGCGGGGATATGCGCTTTCTCGATCAGTATTTTACGGAAGCGTTTGAATCAAACAGACGTGAGGAAGCCATAGCCATAATGGATGTGGACGAGAATACTGAAGCGGCCCTTGAACAGCTTAAGGAGGCTATGGGACATTCCGTTAACCTTATGGAACAGGAGTATTATGCCATGCGCTTTGTGATAGAGGCAAAGGGCTATACAGAATATCCCGAAATACTGGACACCGTGGTCCTGAGTGAAGAGGATATGGCACTTTCTCCGGATGATAAGATAAGACGGGCAACGGAACTGGTCCTTAATGATGAGTATTATGATCAGAAGGACAACATACGTAAGGATATGCAGGAAAGCCTTGAAGAGGTAGACATCCTGATGACAAAAGTAAAGCAACAGGAGATAAAGATACTCCGCCGCGAACTTTATTTCGTACGTATAGTTCTGATCATCCAGGCTCTCTCGATCTTTATAATGGAGAGGCTCACTTCACACCTCGGGATACATCCCATACTTAAGGCTGTGGACAAGATCAAGGATGACAGCCCGATACCCGAAGTCGGAGCCAATGAGTTCAGATACCTGGCACAGGCCTATAATAAGATGTATGCAAGGTACAGATCCAGTCTCGAGCACCTGAACTATAAGGCATCCCACGATGAACTGACCGGCGCATACAACCGCGCAGGGTATGAACTTCTGTTATCCAGCGTGGATCTTGAGTCGACCTACATGATGCTCATGGATGTGGATGATTTTAAGAGTGTTAACGATAACTACGGTCACGATGTGGGTGACAAGGTGCTTATCAGGCTGGTTGAAGTTCTCAAAAGTGTATTCCGTGACGATGACTGTATCTGTCGTATCGGCGGAGATGAATTCGTGGTCTTCATGGTCCATTCTTCGGGAATACAGCAGAATCTGATCGAATCCAAGATTGAACAGATCAGGAAGGGACTTGCAGATGCCGGGGACGGACTGCCTTCGGTTTCTGTCAGTATCGGTATCGTCAGCGGAAAGAGCGTAAACGGCGCAGAGAATCTTTTTGAAAAGACGGATACGGCGATGTATGAGTCAAAGCGCAAGGGTAAGAATACCTACACATTCTATACATGATGAGGTAATATGCCATGGAATATGAACTTCCGACGAAATACGAACAGTTTCTGGTGGATAACAGAGCCAATGTAAACAAGTACCTCAACATAGTACTGTGGTTCTTCGTGGCAACGGGCCCCGCCATAGCTGCGGGAGTACATGCCGGAGTGTTCAAGGATATCAGATACAGCACATGTGTCGGAATATCCGTCGTGGTCATCCTTCTTTCGGGGATCCATCTTCTGATGCTTAAAACCATCCCGAAATCCACCTGGACCTGTCTTTTTGCCCTTACAGCGCTGGATGTGCTTATCGTGTATATGGCATGCTCCCATGTGAGCATCTATCTGACATGGTTTCTTGTTCCCCTTCTCAGTATTCTTTTCTGTGACAGGTCAATTTATTTCTATGCAATGATCCTGAATTATATCCTTATGGTTTCGGCTACATGGGCAACTTCCTCCTATGAAGCCGCACTGCAGACCGAATACGAGGATAATATAGCCTTTTTTGCCGACAGGCTGGGCGGATTTACGATCGAGAGTCTTATCATGTTCGCTTCGGGATATATCATCGGAAAGCTGGCAACCAGATATTTCAAGAAGCTGTTTTCACAGTATCAGGTTATCAGTGAGCAGGAAAAGAGCGTGACGGAGAAAATGAAGCTTCTCGATTCAATGGCTGAGATTTACGATAATGTCAACCTGATCGATTTCGTCAATAATACCGAGATGTCTCTCCGCGATGCGGAACAGAAGAAGCACGGTATCGATATGAGCGCCCAGACCCATACCCTCATGGCACAGCAGATCAGCAATCAGGTAATGCCGGATCAGCTGGATGCATTTATGACCTTTACCAACATTAAGACCGTAAGATCGAGACTTTCACATAAGAAGCTTATAAGTGCCGACTTTATCGATGTGGTATCGGGATGGTTCAGAGCACAGTACATCACGGTGGATTCCACTCTTGACGGAATTCCCAATGTGGTGATTTATACCAAGCGAAATGTGGACGACGAAAAGAGACGTGAAGAGAATCTGATCAGGATCTCCATGACGGATGAGATGACAAGGCTTTATAACCGCAGATGCTATGATGAGGATCTGAAGGAGATCGCAAAGAGCGGGCTTTCAGAGGATTTTGTAATATTTTCAGTAGATGTTAACGGTCTGAAAAAAGTCAATGATACAAAGGGTCACGCAGCAGGCGATGAGCTTATAAAGGGTGCGGCTGACTGTCTTGCTCTTTCTGTAGGTAATCAGGGCAAGGTCTACCGTACAGGCGGAGATGAATTCATGGCGATAGTTCATACCCTGGATCCCGAGGGACTTCGCGGGGTTATCAGCGGAAAAGCCGGAGAGTGGCATGGTGTATATTCCGACGAGATCTCCCTCTCCATAGGATACGCCGTTCATAAGGATAAGCCGGAAGCATCACTTGAGGAGCTGGAGCGTATCGCAGACGAAGATATGTACTCTGAGAAGGCAAAGTACTATAAGGCAAAAGGCATTGACAGAAGAAGGTGACCTGAAAGCGGTGGAATATGCAGTCAAGACCAGATGAATTCAGTATCTTAAATCCGGGTTCGAGGGAGTTCGTCCCTCTTGAATCCGTGCCTTTCTATCAGGATCTGAATCTTGATCAGGTGATAGATAAGATGGCAGTCAGATGGGGTAAGGATATGAAGAAATATTACCGCTACCTGCCGCCGTCATCCGATGAAGTCGCATACCGCCGCAATATCTACGGCGATATCAGAAAAGAAGAAGTATATAAGCCACTTGTAAAATTTACCGAGGATCTGGACGTAGTCGCAAAGCTGCGTCTGGAAAAAGAAAAAGCGCGTATTCCCCTGCAGAAGTGCGTATGGCACATCAGGGAGATAGGCGCTTATTGTTCTGCATATGAAGCTCTCGGAAAGGCACTTGAAAGCGCAGGCCTTTCTTCGGAGGGGATGCTGGAATTCCTCCGCATACTTAAGGAGATCCTTGAAAGCGGCGGATACAGGCAGCTCAGGGAACGCATAGATAAGATCATGGCACAGATAAGGCAGATGCGCTTTATCATCACCTACGACAAGGATCGTATCAGCGTTGAACCGGGTACGCTCGAAGGGGAGGGCGCATATGAAGAGATGCTTCATGAGAAGATCGGCAAGGAGATACGCCACCTTCAGAATCCCTTCATAGCAGATCCCACACTGACAGAACTTGAGAATTCCTGCCTTGAGATCCTTGAAAAAAAACAGCCGAAGTTTTTCGCAGAGATCAAGGCAGCATCCGATCAGAGCGAGGGATATGAAAGGCCGGTGCTGAGACGCTTTGAGCGGGAGATAATATTCTATCTGTCGTTCTGCACCCTTCAGCAGGATATGGAAAGTGCAGGATATATCTTCTCCACACCGTCTTCCCTTCCGGAAAAGAGAATGGAGGCAAAGGGGCTCTATGACCTTGCTCTTGCGCTCAACTGCATGTCATCAGGCGAAGAGATCGTCTCCAACGATCTTGACTATGAGGAAGGAGAAAGATTCTTTGTACTGACAGGCCCTAACCAGGGAGGAAAGACTACCTTTGCAAGAAGCCTGGGGCAGCTTGTTTATCTGTCACTGATGGGACTTGATGTGCCTGCAGAGTCCGCAAATGTTCCGTTCTTCCCGGCGCTTCAGACACATTTTTCCGTTGAGGAAAGCGTGGAGACCGGAAGAGGCAAGCTCAAGGAGGAACTGGTGAGGCTTGCTCCCATGATGGCAGACCATCAGAAGGGAACATTTGTCATTATCAACGAACTCTTTACCACAGCGGCCAGCTATGATGCGGAGATCATGGGCAGGAATGTGCTTAAGCATTTCATAGAGCTCGGCTGCATGGGTATCTATGTAACGCATCTCAGGGAACTCACCAAAGCGTGTGATGGAGTGGTAAGCTTAAGAGCTCTGCTTGGGGATGATAATATACCTTCATTTAAGATCGTAAGGGGCGAAGCGGATGATGCTGCATGCGCAGAATCGGTCGTCAATAAATACAGGCTGACATATGCATCGCTGAAGGAGCGCCTATGAAAGTATGTCTGTTATACTCAGACCGTGAAAGGTCCAATGAAGAAACCTATTACGATACGGCCAGCATCATCAAGGATCTGGGATTAAAGAGCCTGTTTCTGGCTGCGGCGAAAAGACTTGTCTACGAGAACGGAAGCGTTAAGAGCGTGGAGAAGGAAGATCAGTATCTGATCGAAACTCTCAGGGCGGTGATGATGACGCCGCTCCATACCGCAGATGAGATCAGGTTCAGGCAGGATGTGATAAAGGACTGTATCCTGCATGAAGATATGATCCGGGATATGTATAACATCAGCAGTGAACTGATCCGTAAGTGGAATGAGCTTGGCAGAGGCGGCCGCGAGAAGATGAAGCAGAGCAATCAGGCCATGAGGCTCACCGCAGACATAAGAGTGCTGCATCTTTTTGCCGATGCCCTTGGCAGTATCAAGAAGCTCCTCACTAATCAGGAGGAAGAGCTGAAGTCAGAGGGGCTGACCGCCTTTCGTGATGAACTGTTTAAGGCCTTTTCGGATGAAAAGGAAGAATTCCTGAAAAGCGTTCTTGCGGATATTTCCTTCTATACGGACGGGACTGATGACGAGGATGAGGGACGCAACAGAGTCGTAAGACCGAGGATCGTTATGGAGTGCGGGCTTGAAGACGGACTTAAGTTCAGTTCCCTGAAGCTTGAAGAGGTATCCTCCCGGGGTGAGAAATTCTATAAACCCGGAAGCGCTAAGTACAGGATACGTGAGTTCGTCAATTCCCGTGTGCCGGATTCCTTTTCCACCGTAAACGATCCCAGAACCCAGGAACAGTCACAGACGCTGGAATACGGGATAGTCAATTACCTCGTCATGGAACTGAAAAACATGATGGAGGAATTCCAGTCCTTCTTCGACAGACTGAGAGCCCAGGCGGCTTTCTATCTTGCGGCGGTCCAGCTTAAGGCCCAGATGGAAAGACTCGGCGGCGGATGGTGTTTTCCGGAGGTGTGTGACAGAAGAGATCTTAAGTTCACTCAGCTGAGAGAGCTGGTCATGGGAATAGAAAGGCATGTTGATGTCATAGGCAATACATGCACCATAGAAAAAAAGGATCTGCTCATCGTTACAGGAGCCAATCAGGGAGGAAAATCCACGTTCCTTCGAAGCATAGGCATCGCACAGGTGATGATGCAGTGCGGGCTGATGGTCATGGCAGATTATTACTCGGCAGGCATATTTCCCAATATATTCGTCCACTTTACCCGCAGGGAGGACAGTGAGATGAACAGCGGAAGGCTTGACGAGGAACTGAGCCGTATGAACGGTATCATCGAGCACATCGGGGATGGTTCCCTTCTGCTTTTGAACGAATCATTTGCCACTACCACAGAGAAGGAAGGCTCGGTGATCGCTTACGATATCATCACTGCACTGATCGAGGCGGGGGTAAGGGTGCTTACCGTTACCCATCTGCTTTCCTTTGCAAGACGTGTACATGAGGAATCGAAGAATGATCCGGATTCTGCCATAGAGTTTTTATCTGCGGAGAGAAAAGAAGATGGCAGACGTACATTCCGTATGATACGTCACGAGCCGGAACTTACAAGCTTCGGACTGGATCTGTACAGGGAGATCGTAGGGGAGATAGATACGGCAGGATAACAGGATATGCTCAAATTTACCGATGATATGACTCCGTTTGATATGACGGAGAAGCCCTCAAAGCAATATTTCTTCCTTATGCCGCTGATATGGACAGCTGCATATCTTGATACCAGGAAGTTCGGATTAAAGACCGACCGCTCCGGGATGAAGGGAGTAAAGCCTCCCTATCTTGTGATTGCCACACATCAGGGACCTGCGGACTACTCTGCCGCACCTCTTGCAATGTTCCCGCACCGTGCTATGTTTGTGTCCGACATGGAGGGATTCGAGTGGTATGGAAAGTGGCTGTACAGAGGCCTTGGATGTATCGGAAAGAGACGGTTTGTTTCTGACATCAGTGTCGTTCGTAACATGAAGTATGCACTTTCAAAGGGGCAGGCTGTCTGGGTGTATCCCGAATCCCGCCATTCCAATGTGGGAACAACCGCATACATTCCGAAGAATCTTGGAAAGCTGTGTAAGATGATGGATGTGCCGGTTGTGCTGTATACCCTATACGGATCCTACCTTGCCAATCCTTTCTGGGACGAGCTTCATACGAGAAAAGTTCCCATGGAAGCGAAGATGAAGCTGCTGTTTTCCGTGGATGATGTAAGAAGCAAGGCTGCAGGGGAGATCCAGGAAGCGATAGAAGACGGACTTAAGTATGATGAGTATGAATACCAGACTTCACACGGCATAAGGATCACCGAAAGCTTTCGGGCTCAGGGCCTGCATATGCCCTTGTACAGATGCATAGGATGCGGTGAGCGTTACAGGATGACAAGCCATGGAGATACTCTTGAGTGCAGTTCATGCGGTCGCAGGTTTCTGCTGCGGGAAGACGGGATGCTGGAGCTGAAGTCTGAGGGGAAAACATTCAGGATACCGGACTGGTATGAGTGGGAACGTAGTCAGGAGATTGAAGAGTGCAGGGCAGGTGCCGGATACGTTAAGAGATTTTCGGTAAAGGTTGAAGCGCTTCCGAGCGAGAAGGGTTTTGTGGATCTGGGCGAGGGAGAACTGGTGATGGATGAGAAAGAGTTTACCCTTGATCTGCCGGGGTACCGGACTCTGCATTTTCCTCACAAGATAAGAGAATCCGTGCAGACTGAGTACGATTACCGCGGCGTGAAAGGCAAAGGTGTGGTTCTGTCTGACAGGGACTGCTGTTATTACGTGTACTGTAACGCTGATGATTTCAATCCGACGGAGCTGCAGTTCCTCGGAGAGTGGCTTTACCAGGAGTCAGATAAATAGTATGATCTTAAAGTCTGTTAATTAAATATAAGGGGGTAAATATGGCTAAGGTATATGTGTACACAGGAAAAGTAAGTGAGGAGGACTATCC
>JAEEGJ010024822.1_pt1 | contig 12381 bp, 5 predicted proteins | sample 8958761 | NCBI WGS metagenome assembly JAEEGJ01 (sample SAMN16246546, study PRJNA631951) | gut metagenome | biome: gut microbiome; feature: rumen; material: RS-attached | host: Bos | place: Iran: Karaj | collected 2018-10 | reverse complement strand
CGTCTTGAGTCGCATGAGCAGCTAACAACTTATCGTTAGTGATGACATTATAGGTAAAAGTATGAGTTACATCGTTGGTGAATATCAGACGAGCGCCATCAGTGATGGTGTTGGAAGTTGTAGTAAATCCAACTTCTGACTCAACAGATGCTGCAACAAGTGTCTCTGCATCAGATGCCGTCATGCTGCCACCATTCAAGAAAGAATAGGTTAAACCGTTACCAGCTGCAGCTAGAGCATAATCACCGCTTGGATGATTTAGAATTACGAAGCGATCCGTTTCTCCTACTTTAATACCAGTACCCATTTTATTTGGATTAACTGTGGGGTCAGCATCTTTGTTCGCATTACGGTTAAAAAGCTGTACTGCATACGGGTCAGGGGCAGTGTAATAAGGATTGGGTTCTCCATTGGGTAAAGTTGCAACACTTGGACTACCTAAGAACTTCCACTGCCATTTATGCTGTGAAGCATCTTTAGAGCCTGTATAGAGACTTACGCCAGTTCCTTCCCCTGCCGTAACTGTACCACTCGCTTGTGTATCCTTTCCTCCCAGCGACATCGTCATCCAGCGTCCTCTCAAGATGTTGTCGTAATCAATGTCGTTCGCCTCGTCGTAGCTGTAGCGGATAAAGATATCTGCACTTGTCTGTATATCTGCTGCTGCGAATGAACTGGTGATTTCTTTGGACTCGATATCCGACAAGTCATAAACACCTGCAGTTGCCGTCAGGTTTTTATAAAACTTAAAGTCTTTAGCCAATGGGCTTTTGAAGTGCTCAGGAATAGAAGGATAGGCTTCTCCTGCTGTTTGATAGTGCATGGCCACATTGCCATTGTTGTCGATGATACGATAGTCGAACACCTGTGGACGGACAAAGAAGGTGGTCTGTGCTCCCGGTGTGGCATCATCGACATCGTATTTCTTTGTCTGGCTGGCATCCGGATTAGCCAGCGTCACAAAGGCATTGATGCGACGGCTATGGTCGAAGCGAGGCATCAACTGCATATTGCCATTCACATCCTGCACTACCATGAATGTCTGGTTGGTCATCTGGATATACGTGTGGTCATATCCTTCACTTCCCCTGTTCACGGTTGCGTCGACATTTTTCTGGTTAACCCAATCTGCTAACGTTACATCTAAAGAGCCACCAGTATAATCACCCACCATAGCACCACCGCTCAATGAGGTACTTGTGATGTGGGTTGTGATGTATTTACCTGACGACACATTCTCTATCTGAAGGTTGTAAGGATCGAAGCCTGTCTTTTTCTCATATTCAACCTTTGTTTCGTATTCCGTATGCGGCTCCAGCGAAGCCTTTTCTTCAGTAGCCCATTTGATACCCATCTCCTTATCAATATGCAGATTAGGCTGGAGCTTCCAAAGACTATTCTGGTTGAATGTCTTCGAAGCATCTGCTTTACCAACATCACTGATAATGTCATTAGAGATGTTTGACGGAGCTGTGCTTGCCGTTAGGCTACCACTATCGTCCCATGCGTACTGATGGTTCTGTAAGATGATAAACTGCGAGGGCGTCCCCGACTCAGTATAAGTCTTAGTGTCTTTGTCAGGAGTCAATTTGTACGTATAGCTCTTCTCGTACTCTTCTTTAACAGTATAAGTGACGAAAAGGTCTTGGTCTGCAACATACGAAGGTAGAGTAGCCAACGAGGTAGATGTAAATTGTTTTCCATTAACCATGATCGGATCACGCTCCGTAACCTTGTCGTCTTTTAGTCTCAGCACATATTTATGGCAGCCTGTACCCTTTGTGGCATTGCTATAGAACTTATATTCCTTCACCATTGGACTGTCGTAGTCTCTCAGGGCTGCCAACTTTTCTGCGGCATCGGGGTCACTATCACCCATAGGAATGGGCTTTCGCATAATCTCCCATCCGTGACGGTCAAGCAGCACGAGTACTTGTGGAATATTGGCATCTTCAATATCAAAGGTACCATCACCCATATCAAACGATTGGAACCAGTGCTCCAGTCGTTCCACCTTCTTCTTCTCGTAACCATCACTACCTTCCTTGTCATTATATCCATTCCAGCGAACAGCACTGGCCACAGCATCGTAGCTGTGCCAGCTACAGCCATCCACATAGTTAAGGTCGCTGGAATTATTAATGCCTAAAGTTGTCAGTTTTGTTTTCAGTTCCGACCATTTTTCGCTTGGCATTTCGAAAGTAGAACGGTCTTCGCTGAAAGCGTTTTCAGATTTTGGAATACCCAGTACACACAGCTTCAGCATGTTGTACGTCTTCCAATATTGTTCGAACGAGGTAACATATCTGCGTTCGTTTTCTCCATCATCACTGGTGTTTCCATCACCATCCAAATCTGCTTTCACGGGGTCGATGGTCAACAGCTTATATTTGTTCTTAATGCCTAAAACGGCATACTCCGTGGCCTTGTCCTGAGTGATACCGATCAAGTTGCCACCCGTAACGATTCGTTGCTTGTTGGGAGCGTCCGTCTCTTGGTTGAAATGTACAGCGAAAGTCTGCAGGTAGGTGGTGTTGCTTCTTCCACCAAACGAGATGGTACTCTTGGAATGAATCTTTACGTGATAGGGGTCGTTATGGTCACTCTCAAAGTACCACACCCAGCGTGGGCGGGTACTGGAACCGCCAGCCATCTGCTCCTCGTTCATCGGCTGACCATAGATATTCAGGCTACCATCACCATTACAGTAAGGATAGACTGCCTGAATCTTTGTTTTTGTAAGTTTGTCACTGCCATCTTCCAAATAATATCCTTCTTCATGAGGGTCGAGAAACTTCAGTAGGTGCGGGTGGCTGGTGCCAAAACCTATCTTATCATCGACATCGTAGAAAACGTAAATGACAGTATTATTACCTGCTTCCGACAAATCCGTTGGCGATGACTTAAGAGTAAAAATATCGTCTGCGGTATTAGCTTCGTTGTCTGCACCATTGGCTTGGTTCACATCCGATGCAGCGTAATAGTGGTAGGTCTTTACCAACGGACTCACATATTCAGCTGGCAGGGTCAGTCGTGCGTTTTTCGAACTGATTTCGTTTCTAAAAATCTCTTTGCCACTCTTGTCTATCAGGTGATATTGAATAAGTGTCGTACCTTCCAACACAAAGCGCAATTGGTCTGCACCATGGGGATAAGTTGTAGTCTTGTATATTTTTACCTCAGCATTTTCTGATGTAGCTCGGCCAATGTGATAATAAGTATCAGTGCCTGTAGCTGCCATCACCTCATAGACACCAGCGTAGCTACCCATCATGGCAATAAAGCGAGCAGCATTGGCTCTATTTCCGTCAAAGGACAGGGATTTATCATTGCCCCAATTCCCGTCTGACGTCTTCACCCATGCGCCTTTATATCTCGAGGCTGTAGAGGATGTTCCGTTGTCATCATAGACAGTCACTTCTTCTGTTACAGTATAACCACCATGTATAGATCTGGTTGCCCCAATATTATCAATAATCATGGCATAGGGGTCGCGGCCTCTTAACCTCCATAGATATTGATCTTCTGTAAGGTTTGAAGGTGTGGCAGACGCATTGCTCTTTATATTTCCGGTAGAACTATCCCAATAGATATATTCATCATTCAACTTCACGTTGAACGATTGGGTCTCACCAAGCGTGATACTCTTGGAACCAAGACGGGATGTCGTATAAGCCACATAGATATCACCGCCTGTACCTGGTAATTCTGGCAGTGCTGGACTTAAGTTGCCACGTCCTGTACTGCTATATGTACTATGGAATGTAATAGTCTCATCTGCAATATAAGGGCTTCGGATGCTATCTGGAATCATGGAATAGCCTACTCCTGCACCTGTCAATGGGGCGAAGGGCGTAGCTTCAGCAGTAGCTTGGATGGCAATATTGCCTGCCAAATCGACGATCTTGAAAGTATAACTCAGTTTACCAATGGTCATCACCTTAATGCGAGTGGATGCTATTGTGCTGTAGGTGATGTTGTTTCCTGAACTGCTGGTATCCCATTGCCAACAGGCATTTGTGCTATTCATCTCCCTCAACGTGAACGAGCCGGATGTGTCATCGTAGGGAATCTCCCACTTGTAATGAGCACTGGCATCTGAAGCATTCACATCAAGATTTATGCTGGAAGAAGGATCTGCACAACCTACATAGTAGTTGGCAGAATTGTCCGTCGTCTGTTTACGACAGATGATACGTAGTTCGTAGGGGTCACCAATAAATGCAAATTCACTCTCTTTCTCGTAGGTACCTGACACACCATTGTTCTTGAATACGCTGTTTGTGGCATCCCATCTGATTTTCTTGCCGTCTGCTTGAACACTTCCTGCATCTGTCAGCTCATACCAGGTGGCTGTTGCATAACCAGTAGTTTTGTTGGCAGCCGTGATAGCAGTAAAGGGGAGAGACTCCAAGACGCTGTATTTTACATAGATGTTGTATTTGCCTCCTTCCAGAGTGCAATTGCTTTTCGCTTCATCAAATGTAGTGACAGGATTGGCAAACTCCTGATCACTGTAAAAACCTTCTATGTTGACATACTTTCGCTTTAGTCCTTCAGGATAATGCTCCATGATTGATAGGGAAAGAGAGGCATCACTCCATTCCTTATCCACGCTGATGGTGTTGTTAAAAGGTGTCTTTACCTTGAATGAGTAGGTGTTGACAATATATGTCTCATCATCGGTAGAATAATTCTCGGAAACATTTGCCAGCGTCTTTGACTCAGATTTCAGATTATTCCAATTTGCGTCGTGGGTAAGGAATCTATATGAAGCAGTTCTATAATCTCCAGGAGTACTGATGTTGCCGTTTTTATCGATATACCTACTAATCATGAAGACATAACCGTTCGAACCAGTGTTGTTCAACAGAGCAAATGAGTTATAGGTAAGATCAGCTCCTTTACTCTTGAAATAACCAGTCATAACTTCTGATGTGACAAAAGCCTTGGGATTAGGGTCGTAACCGGTACTCACTTGAGTATATCGCGTGTGGTCGTCACTCGACAAGAAGAAGCCTGAGCCCTCACTAGCAGGCCAGAACAGGTAACTATCCTTATAGTATTTGTAGCGCAGAGAATTCTCGCTTCCGTGTTTTTCCATGTAGGTATAATTCTTATTGTAGGCAGTGCGAATAAGGATGTTGTAAGGGTCTTCTCCCACAAGCTGGAATTTGAAGTAAAACTGTCCCGCCACTTGATCCCTGGGGTTTGGATTACCAGTCCAGTAGTTGGTTATGTTAGTTCCAGTAATACCACTGACATCAATTTTGACGAAATCATCACTAGCCAAGTCTTCTGCACTTACACGACCAGAGTTTTCAGGAATTACTGCAATACGGTTGTTACGGCCTCTGTTAAGCGCTAGGAAACCACCGCTCATTGAGAGGTTGTAATCTTTCGAACCATCGAGTTGGTAAATAGTATTGGATGTTTTATAATCGTAAATGACATAGACTTCCATATTCGCGGAGACTGTGTTTCCTGCGATATCAGTCGGGCTTTCATTTATTTCATAGTAGTAAGACTTGTTCGTGCTACTGTAATCATACATCTCCTCAGCAGAGGCTGATTTGGTAACATCACTGCTTGCATAATACCTGAAGTTCTCGGCCAGCGGGCTCTTAAAAGCTTCTGGCAATCCTATTGTCGTAGCACTATTATCAACAACCCTAACAGCCTCCAGACGTTTACCACTAAAAACATCTTTCAAGTGGTAGATACTGTTATTTATAGGCTTAGTCAGAATATGATACGTCACTTTATAGGCCCACGCTTCGTTCACCATACCACCAAGAAGCAGCAGGGTCAAAATCAGGGCTATATGTCGAATGCGTTTTATCATTGAGCTATTGATTTCCAGTCTTATATCATACATCTTCCTTTTCTATCCGACAGGTGTGGGTTTTTGTCTGGCGGTCGTAGTTAATGCCCACCAGCAGCAGGTGGTCGGCATATTGTGCAACCTTAGCCGGATATTGCTTGCGCTTGATCTGGTCGATAGCAGCATCGGCATCTTTGTTGAACTTCAGTTCTACGACGATGGCGGGCGAATCGACATTCTTTCGCGGTATAAGTACGATGTCGGCAAACCCTTTACCCGTAGGTAGTTCGCGATGAACGATGTAGTCGTTCTTGGCATAGTAATAGGCCAGGCTTATCACGCAGGCCAGCGAATTCTCATTGTTATACGAAAGGATGCTGGTGTTCTCGTCGTGAACGGCCTCGATGGCACGAGCCACGGCATCGCTGTCGCCGGCAAGGGTGTCTGCAAGCAACTGTTTTGATTGTTCCAGCGCTGTTACTACGGGTTCCCAGTGGTTTTCCTTGATGGCATTGGCCATCTCTACCCCAACCTCCTTGTTAGGGATGTAGCATTCGTCTTCGCGCCAGTCATAACCCAGATACCCCAGATGAATGAGTGCTGTCAGCGCATCGTTCTTGCTACGAATGATGGACATGTCGTTACGGAAACTTGTAGGATCAACGGGACGCCGTCCGCCTGCCAGCATATAGATGATGTCATCTTTCAGTCCCTCGTAGTTCATGCTGATGTAGTTGGCTACGGCATCAAAGGCTCCGGTAGTAGCCCAATAACTGCGGCAGCGACCCTTATCCACTGCTTGCATCACACTATTAGGGTTGAACATCGACAGCTCATCGCCAATTTGGTAGCCGTCATACCACTTCAAAAGTTCCTCAAAGTCCATCTGGTGCTTTTCTGCAAGTGCCTTGACTTCGTCCTTGGTAAATCCAAAGAACTGGGCCATCCTGCCTGGTTCCACCATAGAATACTCGATGAAGTTGTTCAGTGCAGACTCTGTTTTATATTTCTTGACAGGTAGGATTCCTGTCATATAGGTGCCGGCGAATACCCGTGCCGACATTCCTGCTTTAAACATACGGCGCAGCCAGTTGACATAGGCATCCATCGCTGTCGTTCCCTCCTTGAACTCGCGGCAGATGGCATCCCATTCGTCGATGATGAAGATGAACGGCTCGTTCGTTTTGGCATTGATGCGTATGAGCAGTGCCATTAGGTCGTCGTCGTCCTTGACGGGTACGTCGGGATAGGCCTCATGGATGTCGGCCTTCATCTCTTCGTTGATGTGCTGCATGATGCTGTCATCCTTAAAGCGGGTTACGAAATCGCTGACATCCAAGTAGATAACGGGATATTTATTCAGGTGCTTCTCAAACTGAGGGTCACTGGCAATCTGCAGGTCTGCAAACAAATGGCGCGAGTCGCACGACTGGTCGTAGTAGGCGCACAACATTCTGGCTGCCATCGATTTGCCGAAACGGCGACAGCGGGTCACACAACTGAAACTACGTTCAGTGAACAGCGTCGAGTTGACAACGCTTATCAGCCCCGACTTGTCGATGTACTCGCTATTGCGAGCCCTCACAAATCCTATATTTCCTGTGTTAATATATATTCCCATCTTACTTCTTACATCTTACATCAGACATCTTACATCACCTACCATTGCTCAGTATATTTATTAACATCCACAACAAGTCCTTCCTTGCTGAGGGTCAGGGTGTAAGTATAGCTATTGCCTGCCTCCCAGTTTATGGAGACATCAGCACTGACATCTTTTGTGGCAGTACCCCAGTCGCTCCATGTGGCATTGACAGTGAGTGTCTTTGAGCCGTAATTGTTGGGGATAACCAGATAGAAAGTGTCATCGTTGGTGGCAGGGGTGCCACTGACGACGAGGTCGCTGGAACCATCGCTAAGACTTGACCATGTGGAAACGGCAGTATTGCCCGTACCCGTAAGTGTGCAGGTTCCATCACGATATATATCGGGGATAGTGATGCTATTGACTGTCACTTTGTTTCCGCTGGCTGCTGAAAGTTTGAATCTGATACGAGCAAAAGGATGCTTGAAGGTCATCGTTACGCCACTGACACCTTGCCCGGCCTTATCCTGACCTGTAGTCAACGCCCAGATGAATTCCTTTGTGGCGTCAGCAGGAGTAAGGACTATAGGCAGGTCAGCACAAGTGAATTGCGGATTTCGAGCCGTAGCGTAAGTAAGTGTTGAAATATTACCTGGTAGTGTTTGGGGAGAATAAGCGAAGAAGTCAAGAGAGCCAGAGGTGGGCCAATAGCGCTTGCCACCTTCGAACTCCCAGCTGTCACCATCCCAATTCACATTTACAGGACTGATATATTCAGTAGTCTCATTAGCATTATACACCACACACTTAAAACCTTCTGTCTGCAGCGTCTCTGCATCATCAAATGTCGTGGCCCTCGTGCCTTCCATCACTTGCCAGACACTGGCATCCAGGCGGATTTCGGAGCTGTCGTCGGAGGTGGCTGGAGTGGTGTTGGTGTCATCACTGGAACAGGCTGACAATAGCACGGCTACTGCCAACAAAAGGGCCCAAAAGCTCGTATTTTGACGCATTACCAGTTTCATCACCTGCAAAAGTAATGCTTTTTTACGAGACCACCAAACTTTTACGCTACTTTTTACTCTTTGAGTAAAGGTTTACCTATTTGAGTTGTCATTTCTTAGAAAAAAGATGCGCATGACTTTCTATTTGACATATTTCTTTCCTTCTGACAAGAATATGCCCTTTGTGGGCTGCTCAACACGACGGCCAAAAAGGTCGTACCACTGCTTTGGCTCGTTCTGAAGAGAGGTTTGCGGACTAATGCCTGCCGTACCTTCCCATCCTAAATAGATAACTCTATTTCTTGTTTTAGAGTTCTTCTTCACATCAATACGGACCTCGATAGGATAGCCGTCGCCGTCTTTTACGTACGTATAATCGCAGTCGTAATAGTCGATTTCCGAGTCACCTTCCTCACCGTCAGTGGCCTTGACGTTACCCACCAGCTCGTTGGTCAATGTTCCTAAATAAGGAGCCAGTGCGTAGAAGGTAACTATCAAGTCGGCACCTTCTGGGTCAGCAAAATGCCCTGCTAAGAAGTCAATGGCAAAGGCAATGGCAGCATCGGGACACTGGTCGTTGTATGTCATGTCGCTGAAATATATCAGACGATTCTTATAATACGTATCCATGTGCGACGGCTTGCCATCGGTCCATGTTATGTCATACTGCTCAGACTCCCACTTTATGCTGGCCAACTGATCACCGTTATACGTGAAATACAGATCGCTGCATTCTGTCACCTTCCCGCCTACAGGACTAACGGAATAGCCCTGAACGCTACCATCGCTATTGTACTCCAATGAATAGTTTTCTGACTTGTAACTTACCGTCTTCAAACGTTTCTGACCAAATACGGTCATTGATGCACCTGCTACTAACAGCATCAGCACCAGCCTCATCATCATTGTTCTCATTTTCTTTTTATCTTAGTAATATTGTTTTCGACGGCAAAGTTACAATTTATTCTGCATATATCCAAATGTTTTACAACAAAACTATGATTAATACGTCAGATACGCCAGATTATTTCTTTAACGCGTACGTACGTGAACTGTCAAAAATAAAAATCCGTCATTCCTGCGCGCGCGTATATGAAAAAACATCTGGCGTATCTGGCGGAAGAATAAAAAGCGTCGCGCATTATGATGCCTCCTACGGGTCTTTCCGATGCCTCTTTCGACCCGAAGGTACGGCACTTAACGACCGTTCCGATAATCCTTTAGGGGGGTAAAGTGCCATCGGAACACTTCGTAGATGACGTTTGTTCACCTCGAAACCATCATCGGAACAACCCTAAAGTGATATTTCCTTGAGTGACGATGACACTAGTGACACTAAAAATCATAAACTCTACGCGTACCGCGTATGCGCGCGCGGTACGCGAGGAGTTTTAGAAAACTACTGTCACTAATGTCATATGTCACCGTTTTTTTGCATCCTTCCACTATGTCAATTATAAGCCTTAACATACAGCATCTGTTAATCATACTGCAAAGATACAAAATTTTAAAGGCAAATCCAAATTTTTCGAAGAAAAAATGCCGCCCCATAGTCACTTTTTGCCTCGTGCAGAAGGACTCACAGGAGACAGGCAGCAAGCTCACTGGTTGTCCAATCTCGAAGCCAGCACATTGAGATAGTTGCAGATAGCACGGGTTAAGACGACTTTCTGAGTGGAATAGGGGTAAGGGGTTAAAAGCAGCAGACGTCCCTCACTACAGGCATCAAAATAATGGCCCTGAGGCTTATAGTAAGGTGAAAAGCCATTGGGCAGCAGTTTGACTATGGGCAGGTGCTCCTGCAGGGATGTATCTTCCACAAAACGCTCACCAGTACTGATGAAAGGGGAAATGAGGATGGTACCTTGACGGGCAGCAGATAGCAGCTCTTGCTGTTGACGGTTGCGCTCTCCTTCTGTGATACGAGAGGAGACACGCACTGCCTGCCGTTTAGGGGCATGAAGCAGTTCAAGATTTCCAAAAGCATAGAGGGTGGTGCCAGCCGCAGTGATGGTAAAAGGACGGAACCAGTCGGCATGCTGCCGCCTGACAAGGCTGCGCCGCGGGTTTTCGCGGATATAGTCGACAAGCCGCTGCAACTGGCCCTCGCCAGAAAGGACACGGTCGTGGTAGCCTTGCTCCCAGAGGAGGCCTTTCCCTCGGGCAGCAGAAATGCCCGACACCGAACCACCGGCAGCAGAACTGCCCGACACCTGGTCCGGTGCCCAGTGGTTTTGCCACTGGGTTCCCTGCCCTTGGGTTCCCTGCCACTGGCCTTTCTCCTGCATGAGCCGCCATTTCTTGTTGCAACCAGCCTTAAAACCGGACACCACCTGTCCCAAATGGACGGGCAACGGACGCTTCACATAAAGCAGAATGTGCAGATGGTCAGGCATCAGCTGGCGGGTAATGATGGTTATCTGAGGATAGTAGCGGGGGATCCCATCGACCTCCTGCAACACAGCCGCACCCAGTTCCGACGGAAGGAGCCGCGGACCGTTGGGGACTGTCGTTGGCAGAGTGACATCACCCACCAATGTTCCCAAGAGGGGCAGGCGCCCCTCCGTTGCCAGCGTCAGCATATAGATTCGAGGCTGGCTATAGTCCCAGTCATTCAGCCGTCGTTTATAGGATGGTATCGTCTCTTTTTTCTCCATGCTTCTGCAAAGATAAGCTTTTTATTCCACTCAGACAAATAATTTGGAGAGAAAAAAGCGACGTCTTGTTCCGAAGGCACTTCCCAGCCCATCCAAAGGCACTTCCCGGCTCGTCCGCACGGAGCAGACGAGGCGTCCGCACGGAGCAGACGGGCCAGGAGCTGGGAACAGACAAGGCAGGAAGTGCCTTCGGATGAACCGGCTGTTTGTTGGGGTGCGATTTTCGTCCGTTCGTTCATGCACTTATATATATAAATAAATATATAAGTGTGCATGCACAAACAGACAAAAACCACGACGCATCCCAGAGGGCCACACCGACTAGTCACAGAAGGGAGAGATACGCTATTCACGGAAGTTTCTCCTCACATAGAAGGGAGGCTAGCTGTGAGGTCGTCTATCATAGCCGCCACTGTTAAATCACACAGCGCACGCTGTGCATTTGCACGGCGTACGCTGTGTACCTGATTTTATCCTATAGAGCCTCTTTTTCAGAAGGCTAAAGAGAGTCTGTAATTGCAGCGATTAAAAGTTAAGGTGTTGCTACAGTAGCTGAACCTACAACCCAGTCTGTAACAGTTACAGAACTGAAGAAAATTTCAGAACCATCAAGCCAAGGCTTCAAAGTCTCCGTAGCAGTACCCTTTTCCTTGTATCCACCTTGAGAGACGTCAATGACATAGGTATATTTATAACCATCAGCCCAGTCATTACTTATTGGCCAAATTGCCCACATTTCATTTCCTGTAGCATCAGCAAGAACATGATTAGAGCCGTCTGTTATAGACAGTTTCACTCCAATAAAGGCACCTGTGAGATAATCATCTGTTCCATAAACTGAAGAACCAGTAATCTTCGCAGTAGTCTGAGGAACAATAATCATAGCATTACCCACATCCACTTTTTCACCATCGGTGTCATGTGCTCCGTCATTTGAAAGAGTAATATTTGATACTGTTTCTGAATATTCAGTTGGTTTATGCGAAGTAGCGTTTGCCTGTACATAATCTGCATAACTCCAGCTGCCAGTTGTTGACAAAGCAGAACCATTAGCCGTACTTGCTGTTACGGTATAAACGCCACCATTGTACAAATAACCGAGTTTCCAACCCGTGACAGTTGCCTTCAAATTACCTGCTGTATTACCTTTTGAATTATAAACCTTCAATTCAATCCAAGAGCCAAGGTGTTTGAATGCCAAGGGTACACCTGAGCCAGAACCGGCCTTTGACTGATTAATTGTTGCAGCAATGACATAATCATTATGAGTTGAGATGTCTGATGCAGGAGCTAGGGTAAAGGTATTCCATG
>JAEEGJ010024821.1_pt1 | contig 12381 bp, 5 predicted proteins | sample 8958761 | NCBI WGS metagenome assembly JAEEGJ01 (sample SAMN16246546, study PRJNA631951) | gut metagenome | biome: gut microbiome; feature: rumen; material: RS-attached | host: Bos | place: Iran: Karaj | collected 2018-10 | reverse complement strand
ATTACTATTTTTTTACCACTATGATTTACGTTTTGAAGGAGTAATTTGACCTGCTATAGTACTACCAAAATCATCTATTGCTTTAGCATTATCAGGTAAATGATAATATTCATATTCTTTAACAAATTTAGAAAGTTCTACTACTCTTTGTACATCAAGTATTTCAAGATTGCTTAAATACTTACGTAAATATGGATTTTCTTTCCAAGTTGGAAAGTAAGTTGATATAAAGTCTAATAAGAATGTCATAAGTCTTTTTCTGTAGTCATCGTTTACAGCATTTCTTTTAATAAAGCATAAACGTTCAAATATATTTTTTATAAATAATTCTTCTACTTCGTAGTAGTAATATTCAAGTAATCCTTCTTTTTCAAAAGATTCATATAACTCTACAAGTGGACCAGTTGTATTTCTTAATACTTCCCAAGAAATACCGAAGATATATTTTCTAACAAGACCTTCATCGTTAGGGATATAGTGATATGTTACATTATTATTAAAGCTTAATAGTCTAGCTTTAGAATACATTAAGTAGTTTCTACTTAAGTCTTCATTTGCTTGATATAGATTTTTAGTAAATTGAACATAATCCCTTTTATAAACTTTACCATTTGTTAATATGTTAACAGCTGGCAAAATAGATTTATCTTTTTCTGTATCGTATACTAATTTTCTTCCTCTATTTTTAAATGATATTGGTTGAAGTAATGGATTTTCAAAGCTAAATCCAAATCTACCATTAGATATATTAGTTTTAGTTTCATCAAGTGTTTCAACAAGCTTTTCTAAGAAATCTTTATCTAAAGCATCGTCACTATCAATAAAACTTACAAGTTCTGAACTTGAGTGATCAAGTCCATATTGTCTAGCACTTGCCGCACCACCATTTTTCTTATGTAAAACAGTATATTTTAAACCAGCACTATTACCGTTTAAAAGATTCTCCGCAATTTCAATACCTTTATCAGTAGAACCATCGTCTACAATAATAAGTTCAAAATCTTTATAAGTTTGTTTTAGTATACTCTTATTTGGTCTTGATATTGTTTTTTCCGCATTATAAACTGGCATAATAAGTGATAACCTAGCCATAAACACTCCCCCTTAAAAAACAAGATGTATTTTACTATATATATTAATATATGTCAAAATGAATTATTTGAACGCAAAAAAAAGATGTAAAAACATCTTTTACTAATCCGTAGTTTTGTAATACTGCATTATTATATATACATTATTTGTTCTGGCCTGCCAGTTAATAGTATTTGGAATACCGCTAATGTGAATATATGTCGAATCAACTTGAATAGATTCAGAACCAATACTGTATCCGGTACCGCCACTATAATAATATCGTGTTCCAGTAAACCATCTTTTATCTGAAGTGTCATACCAAGTTATATCAAATTTAATGAGTCCACCAAAATTAGTTATATCATGCCTAATAGATACACCAGTTGTTGCAGTCGGTAATAGTCCAGGAATAACTTTTTCATATACCCTCTTACCATCTATCCATGTTCCTATTTCTCTTTCAGTTAAAGAATAATTAGCATATATTTGATTATGTTTTAAATAATCAAGTGCATCTCTAACATTATCTACATTCCAAGATTGATCAAGTGAATCAAATCCTACTTCACTTGCTAAATAAGAGTATGCAAAAGCAACACTTATAATACTACAAATAAGTGCTCCAATTATAAATAACAGTAATCTTGTTATGAGATTATTTTTCACTTATATTCCCCTTATCTAGCTTGTTTTAACATATCTTATAATTACATATGCATTTGTTGAACGAGCAGCCCAGTTTATTACATCATTTGGATAATTTGCTACATATATATTTGTACCATCACAAGTAAAACCATCCGTTCCTAATGTATATGGACTTGTATATGAAATGGTAGCACTACTATAGTTACGTGGTGATGCATGCCACCTATTATCTTCAGTATCATACCACCTAACATCAAGAGATATTAGAGCTCCAAAATTAGATATTCCATGTGGTGAAATACTACTAGTTGTACTAGGAAGAGTTACTGGCACTGTCTTTTCATATACAGTTCTCCCATCTATCCATTCTCCTACTGCCTTTTCACTAGTAGAATATGTTCCAAAAGCACCACTTTCTGTATATAAAGCATGAGCAATACTAGAATAATATAATTTCATTTTTAATTTATATCCTAGTTTACTATTTATAAATGAGTATGAAAAAATTGCGCTTATCAGTATAAATATAAGTGCTATAAATATATTTTTTACTAATTTATTTTTTAATATTTTCATATAAACCCATTTCCTACCTTATACATATAATTATATATATATGTATATTTCAAGTCAATCACTATAAAAAGTATAATTTGACAAATAAAATGGTTGTAGTAGAATAATCCTTGTTAGAAAAAAGGAGTTAATATTATGAAAAAACACGGAACTATTGCTAGAATATCATTTTTCTTTGCTACTGCTTTATTAGTTGGTGGTTTAGCAAATGGTCTAAATAAAAAGGCTGAATTTAAAAGAGCAAATGATTTTAGATTAGAAGTAGTAAATGATTATGATTACAAAATTACTACTGTAACAGATAAAAAAGAAGCTAAATATGATGAAAAAACTGGAAAGTACTATGCTGATTATGGTTATGTTCTAGATGGAGATATGCAATATAAAACATCTAATGTTGTAATAAAATACATTTCAGAAAGACATGTAGAACCAGTAAAAAGAAATTTTGACGGTAAAGTTAAACAAAAAATCAAGTAGAAATACTTGATTTTTTTGTTCCCTTTTTATAAATATTGTGGTAGTATAAACGCTATATTGGGATACTTATGGTAAAGAAGGTAAATTATGAAAAAAATAACTCTTAAGAAATTTAACGAAATTAAAAAAGAATTATTAAAATTGCAAGAAGATTTAGCTAAATATGTCAATCACTTTAATAGAGAGTGGTATATAAATAAACATATAAATAAACAAGAAGAATTATTATCATATGACTTAAGTGATATCCCTTTTGAAGCATGGGAAGGAATAGAAATATATAATAATAAACGTCACCCTATGAACTTTGATGGTACAAAAGCAAATATCGATTTTAAACTAGTTAAATTTCATGCAGATGACGGCATACAGAACAGTAGTTTTAAAACATGTAAAATTAAAAACATAGTACCTCACTACGGTTTTAGTGAAAATGTTTTTGATGAAGAAGTTATTAATGAAAATAGTGACCTATTTTTACCAACCAATTTTAATGCATACTATAAATATAAGTTCAAACAAAACACTCTTTTATTTAGAGATCTTTTAGAATTAACAGATGAAGAGTTTGAAAGTTTACTTAAAATTAAAAATTTAGGAGGTCACTTTGGACAATCTTTTACAAATAGTAGATACACTATCCTTTGTTTATCAAGTTTTAAAAATGCATTAATATACTATAGAAACTATGAAAAAGATCTTGAAGATATAACACAGGTTGTAAACAATCTAGATTTTGATATTTTAGATAATAAATTACACTATAAATTATATGATAGTAAACCAGAAGACGTAAAAAAAATAATATATAAATATGCAAGAAAAAGAATCTTTTCTGAAGAAGAACCTGATTTTATGAATTTTGGAAATGGTTTTATAAATGAAAACCGAGACATATATGACTTATTTGAAAAAGAAAGACCTTATGGACTAAATTATAAATTAAAAAAAAGAGAACTAGATATTTTTGATATAATTCCAGATTTTGAATATTTTGAAGATATACCACTTGATTATTTTATAGATTACGATTATGAATCTGAATTTCTAAGAAAGATACTAGAGCATAATGGCCCAGGACAAATTAATAAATTATTAAAAAAACATATAGATTTTTTCAAAAAAATATTTAATGATGATGATGGACTAACTAATTTTTCGGATATTTTTATTTCAAATATCGTAATGAATAAAAGAAAAATTGATATTGATAAAACAGTCATGGCATCCGCAAAGGAATACTACCTAAGCGAAAAAAGTGAAGAAATAATAAACAAAAAATTACCTAAATATATGGAAAAATTTGGATTAGAAGTTTTAAATAAAATTAGAACTAAAAGTGATTTTGGAAAAATTGATGAAACTATAATACTTAGTAATCCAAAACAAAGATATTTATTAGATCTTATAGGTTTAGATTTTATAAAAGAAATAGATGAAGAAACTGGAATATTTTCTAAATACCCTATCAATAATGATAACGCTATACTTTTTAATGCCCTAAGCGAATATATTCATCATACAGAAAACGATCCGTATGATAGCAATAATAACTTTGAAATTAGAACATATTTTGATTATGACAAAAAGCAGGATAAAATTAAAAAATTTGCAGGATTCCTAGAAGCTATGGAACTAAAAGGATACTTCAAAAAATTAGAAGATCCTAAATGTTTCAAAAAAGCATTTGCTAAAAAATACCCTAATGCTTTTTTAAGTGAAAAATTACCTCTAGAATTTAGACGCAACTATTATAATAATGAATTATTTCTAAACAACTTTCAAAATATGGAAAAATATATTCCATATTTTGAAAAAATTAATATATTAGATTCATTAAACGAAAGCATTAGAGTTGGTAAAAATCATACTAATTATTTAGATTATTTTAGAAAAAATTATGGAGATAAGAAAACACTAGAATTAATATGTAAATATGGTGGTTTCTTATATGCACTTAGAGAAGACTGTACAATTCTTAATATAGAAAATGAGGAAGAAATCTATAAACGTATAAGAGAAATAATATATAGTAAAATATTAAGAAGAGATATAGAAGATTACGAACGCTTAAAAAATATAAAAGAAATGGCTGATGAATATCCAAATATATTTATAAATCTAAATGGTTTAAAAATTAAAAAAGATATTAAAAAAGAATTAGAAAACAAATTCTATTATAAAGGTTTGGACTATGAGGATATTAGAGAATATCCAGAATTAATAAAAGCCTTAGAAAAAATAGACTTTAAGCTTGCTTTCAGAAATTATGTAGAACATAGAGAATTAACAAAAAAAGTTGGCGATAAAGTAATGCGCATATTTAAAGAATTAAATAATAATGACTTAATTAATTTTATTGGAAAAGATAATTTTATGAAATTATGTAAAGAATATGGTTATTTAATGAATAATATATATACATGGTTATTTGATGACTTCATAGATAATATAGAAATAATAGACCCAACTATGTCATGTACTTTTGAAGGATATCTACAAGGGAAAACTCCGCAAGAAATAATTGATTTAGTGGAAAAAATAATATACGAAAGAATAAAATATGGCCAAAAAATAATTCCCGATTTTTTAAAGAAAAAATATCCCGAATTTGTTTTAGATGATGATGTAGCAAATGAATACCATTTAGAATATTGTTTTAGTAGAGGTAAAGCACTATTTGAATTTAATGAACATAAAGAATGGGTAAAAGCCTTAAAAGGTAAATCAATTATGACATTAATCCTATTAGATCAGTGGAGAAACGGAATTAATTACGATAAATATTTAGATTTCTTCAAAAAATTTGGAGAAAAAACTGGTACAAAACTGGCATTAAGTAAATCTGAAACAGTACAAAATATGTTAGAAAATGACAAATTAGACTTAATGTGGAATTGGTATACTAAATCAGGAAAAAAATTTTTACCAGATAAAGCTGTAATGGAAGTAATACCTTTTGATGAGGCAGATAAGTTTTTTAACAACCTAATAAACTGGAAAGAAATTAATAAATCATCTGAGTATAATTGTTATTATAATAAGAAAATTTTAGCAAACCTTGCTATGATTTTCGGAGTATTTGATGATGATAAAAAAGGTATTTCACAATTAAAAGATTTAATATATAAAGTACCTTCTAAAGCTAAAGATAATGATTTTGCCAATTTTTTAAAACGTTCATCTAAAGAAGAAAAAGAATTAATAATTAATAAAGATGATATAAATGACGAAGAAATTAAAAAGTTAAACTTAATTGAGGAAATAAAGGATATAGTTATTAAAGAAGGTTTAAAAATAAATAAAAATGACCCCCTTTTATCACAATTATACAAACTAAATGATGATGGTTCTTATACTCTAATATTTAATCAAAATGGGCATCAAGATTTAACTATAAAACTAAGATCATTATTATATTTAATGTTAGCGGATGATGAATCAACTTTAAATACAACTTTCCCACTATGCTATAGAGCAACAAATATAAATTTCTTACTAAAACTTAAACCAGATTATAATAAAAGTTTTAGAGATTTCCTAGTTAGTAATTTTCAGGAAATAATAAATGATTATTATGCAAGTGATTATATTGAAGAAATACAGAAATCATTTCCATTAATTAAAGCATATAATAGTAATATAAAACTTACATACAATGCAGCAGTAAACTATGTTAAAACAATTAAGTATCCTAATATGGATATAGGAAATGAAAGATTATCTAATATATCTTCTATTGCTGGATATGGTGAAAAAGACTTTACAGTTCTTCAAGATATCTATAATCTAGGTAAGCAAAGAATTTATAGTACAATTCCAAGAATAGAGAATACTGTTACTATAAATAATAATACTTATCACTATGAATTTTTAAGACTAGATGATCCTCTTACTCTTGCTATAGGAACACTTACTGATTGTTGTCAAAGAATACATAAAAATGCTCAAGTTACAATGGAACAGTCCATGGTAGAAAATAATACTCGTATTTTCCTAATAAAAGATGATGAAGGAAACTTTGTAGCACAAAGCTGGGTATGGCGTAATAAAGATGTACTTTGTTTTGACAACATTGAAATACCTCATAAAGCTTTCGATAGATATGAAAAGAAAAACCCTGGGAAAGATGAAGATGATTTTCATGACGAAATATATGATGTTTATGAAAAAGCATCTAAAGAAATCATGAAACTTGATAATCAAAATTATGAAGAACTTCTAAAAAAGAAAAAAATAACTAAAAAAGAATATGATTCTTTAAGACTAGGTTTAATTACTATAGGTGAAGGCAATAATGATTTAGATGATACACTATACGATAGAACTATTGAAGAAACAAGTAATTCTCTAGAACCACCAGAATACAAAACAAAGTTTTTTAAAGATACATATTTTGAAGACCTATATACCGATGCAGATGAGCAGTATGTAGTTGTGGAAAGAGATGACAGAATAATTGAAAAAGGAAGTGAGGAAGCTAAACCAGTATATACAGATACATATGAAGAATATACTGATAAAACTTTAGATACTTCTTCCCTACTAACTCTAAAAAGTTTAGAATATAATGATAATAGATACTATAATAGTATTTCTAAAGTAGAAATAAAAAATGAAGGTAAGTACGTTACTGAACTTGCTAAAGTTTATGGAACAGATCCATCTAAAACTAAAGTAGTAATGAATCCTAACTTTGGTATTATCTATGAAGATAATGATGATACTATTACTATTGTTGATATAGTATATAATCTAAAAGTTAAAGAAAAAGAAGAAATAATTAGTATTGAAAAAGTAGTTTTAAAGCAAATAAAACTTGCTTTAGAGCAAATAGCTAAAAATAAGAAAATAGTACTAGATGATTTAGATGAAGATAGTGAAAAACTATATAAGAAAGTAATAAGCTTATAAAGAAAAGTAGGAATCTCCTACTTTTTTTGTTCCATTTTTATAAATAATGTGGTAGTATAAACGCTATATTGGGAGACTTATGGTAAAGGAGGTAAATTATGGAAAAGATGTCGCTTGAAAAATTCTATGAAATAAAAGAACAATTAATGGAAATGAAACCTGATATAGATAAATTATGGGGAGAAAAACAACGAGATTTAATTAAAAAACATATTGCAATTCAAGTTGATTTATTATCATATGACTTAAGTGATATTCCTTTTGAAGCATGGGAAGGAATGACTATTTATAGTAGTTTTGGATGTAGAATGGATTTTAGTTATTCAAAGGCTAACATTGATTTTAAATTAATTAGATTTAAATCCTTAACTCAAAATAACTACTGTGATTTCCATTCTTGTAATGTTAAAAACATATATTATTATTATAAATATAATGAAGAAATATTTGATGAAGAAGTTATAAATAATAATAAAGAACTTTTCTTACCACAAGACTTTGAAAAAGATTTTAAAGAAAGATTTTATGATGAAGAACTTACTTTACATGATATAGATGATATATCATATGAAGAATTTGATAGATTATTAGAAATAGAAAAATTAGATGAACACTTTAGTAATGAATGGGCTTCTAGTTTTCCTGTTCTTAGTTTATTAGAATTTAAAAATGCATTAACATATTATAAAAAGCACATGTATGAACTAGAAGCCGTAGATAATGTAGTATCTAATCTTGACTATAATGCATTAGGAGGAGCCCTATTTGATACTCTACAAAAATGTGAATTAAAAGATGTCAAAGATATAATTTTTGATTATGCAAGAGAGCGAATATTTTCAGATGAAAAACCACCATTTCAATATTTTGGGGATGCATTTAGAGAAGAAAACGCTGATTTATATTATTGGTTAGAAATAGAATTACCTAGTGATATTATTAATCGTTTTAGACATAGAGAACTATTAATTGAAGGAATAATAAATCATTTCGATTCTCTTAAAAATATTCCTCTTGATTACTTTATTCATTTTAATAGTAGTAGTTATTTCTTACAATCTATCCTTGAAAACAATGGTCCAGGATATATAAATAAAGTATTAAAAGATCATATCGACTTTTTCAAATATTTAGAAAAAAATAAAGATTTTAATGTTTTTTCTAATATATTTAATAGAGACTATATACGAAATGAAAAAAATGAAATTGATATTGAAAAATCACTAACTGATGCAGCGATTAAATTTTATTTATCCGAAAAAAATGAAAGAATTGGTTCAAATATTCCAAAACACATGGAATCATTCAATATTAAACTGGTAAGTAAAATAGAAACAAATGACGATTTTAAAAATCTAGATTATAACGTACTAGTGCGTGATTTAAAGCAAAGAAAAACATTAAATATAATTGGTTTACAATTTATAAAAGAACTGGATAAAGAATCTGGATTATTTTCAAGTAATCCTACAAATAGTAATGAACCATTATTATTAAATTCTTTATGTCAGTATATGCATAATCAAGAAAGAAAAAATCTTTTATATAGATATACTGGTTTTAAACATAATGATACCGAGAAAAAAGAAAAACTTAAAAGATTCGCATGTATACTTGATGAAATGGAATCAAATGGATACTTTAAAAATTTAGAAGATTCTAATTATTATAAAAAAATATTTGATAAAAAATATCCTAATATACTAATAAGCGACAAACTTTCGAAAGATTTTAGAAAAAAATACTATGATGATGATTTAGAATTCGAGGATTTTGTTGGAAAAGAAGAATTAATTCCCTATTTAGAAAAATTAGACATTTATCCATCAATAAGTTCCTATATCGAAGTAAAAAATTCAAGTAATGATTTCTTATATATTTATAAAAATCAATTTGGAACTAAAAAAACACTTGAACTACTTTGTAAATATGGTTATTTCCTATCAGATATTGAAATTGATATGAAAGAGATTAATTTATGTAATGAAGACGAAACTTTAAAATACATAAGAAAACTAATAGCTAATCTAATTATTAAGGGTGAAGACCGAGCTGATTATCATAACTTATATAAAATACCTGAAATGGTTAAAGAATACCCAGGTTTATTTATTGATACTAGCTCATTAAATATGAGTGAAAAATCAAAGAAAAAATCGGAAGAAAATTTTTATAAATATGGTTTTACATATGATGATATAAGAAATAAACCTGAACTAATTAAAGCACTTAGTAAAACTGATTTAAATCAAGCTTTTAGAAGACAGAAAGATACTTTCACATATAATTATCATGATATAACTTTAAACGACAATGAACTAGCTGATTTCATAGGAAAAGATAACTTCCTAAACTTATGTATAAAATATGGATATTTAATGGATAATATATATTATAGAATATTTAAGCATTTTGCAGATAATACTAAAGATAATTATTCAAATACAGCATTTAAAAACTGGTTAAAAAATAAATTCCAAGAGGATATAATTAGTCTAATTGAAACAACAATATATAAAAGCATACAATATGGCGAAGTATCAATTCCAGACTTTATGGAAAAAGATTATCCAGAATTTGTATATGAAGGAGAATCAAATATATTATTAAATAATGCATTTGTTAGAGGTTTATCTCTAGAAGAATTATATAGAAATAAAGAGAAATTCTTAGAGCTTCTTAAAGGAAAATCAGTTATGACCGCTATTCTTAGATATCAAAGAAGATTTACTGGATATTATAAAGAATGGGTAAATTATTTTAAAACATTTGGTGAAAAAGATGGAATTAAATTATTAATGAATAAATATGAAACCGTAATATTGATGGTACAAAATGGCAGAATCGATACAGCATGGAAATGGTTCTGTAAATCAGGTAAAAGATTTTTACCTGACGTAGCAGTAATGAATACTTTTTCAATTGAAGAATCTGATATATTCTTTAAAAATGCATCAATATGGAGAGAACTTAACAAATCAGATGAATTTGATTTTCTTGCTTATAAAGAAAAACTTTTAAAATTGGCTATTATTTTTGGAGCATTTGATAATGATACAAAGGGAATAAAAAAACTAAAAGATTTAATATATAAAATACCATCTAAAGGTGAATATGATTTTTCTATGTTTTTAGAGAATGCTTCCGAAATAGAAATGAATTATTTCGAAGATGCATATAAAGGTTTTGATAAAAAAACTTTAGATTCACTTGAAAATATTAAGAATATGATAATTAAAGAAGGTATCCCTTTTGATAAAAAAGGAACAATTATTAGTCAATTATATAAGCGAAATAGTGATGACTCATATTCCCTAGTATTTAATCAAAATGGACGTGAAGAATTAACTATTGAACTAAGAAAAATGTTAAGAATGTTATTAGATGATTATACTAGAAAATGCACTTTTCCACTATGTTATACTCCGCGTGCTTTAACTTTCATAGAAGGTCTTGAAGCAAAATACAATCCAAAATTTAGAGATTTCATAATTGAAAACATGAATGAATTAGTAACAAATCCAGATAAATCATGTTATTTACCAGAAATACAAAAAAAATTCCCTGCTATAATGGCATACAACTGTAACAGAAAACTCACTTTACAATCAGCAATAAATTTTGTTGAAGCGCTTGAATATCCAAATATAGATGTAGGAAATGAAAGACTATCTAAGATATCATCTATTACAGGATATAGTAATGATGATTTTACTACACTTCAAGATATCTATAATCTAGGTAAACAAAGAATTTATAGTACAATTCCAAGAATAGAAAATAGCATCACTATAAATAATAATACATACCATTATGAATTATTAAGACTTGATGATCCACTTATTCTTGCAATAGGAACACTAACAGATTGTTGTCAGGAAATAGATAATCATGCACAAGTTACAATGGAACAGTCTATGGTTGAGAATAATACTAGAATATTTGTTATTAAAGATGAAGAAGGAAACTTTGTAGCACAAAGCTGGGTATGGCGTAATAAAGATGTACTATGTTTTGATAACGTCGAAATACCAGAAAAAGCTTTTAGTAGATTTAGAAAAAAGAATCCTAATAAAAAAGAAAAAGATTTCCATAATGAAATATATGATGTTTATGAAAAAGCATCTAAAGAAATAATGGAAATAGATAACAATAAGTATAAAGAACTTCTAGATAAAAAAGAAATAACCAAAGAGGATTATAATACATTAAGAATTGGTTTAATCACTATTGGTGATGGAAACAACGATCTAGTATCGTTATATGATAAATCTAAAGGAACAGCACTTAATTCTTTAAGAGCTCCAATATATGAAACACAATTCTTTAAAGGAACTGATTATACTAGACTATTTAGCGATGCTTCTTGGCAATATGTAGTTGAAGAAAGAGAAGATAGAGAAAAAACTGATAATGATGCTAAACCAGTATATACTGATACATATGAAGAATATACTGATGAAACTTTAGATACTACTTCCCTACTTCTTTTAAAAGGATTAGAGTATAACGATGATAGATACTATAATAGTATTTCAAATGTTAAATTTGAAAAAGAAGGAAAATATGTTACTGAACTTGCTAGAATTTATGGAACAGAACCATCTAAAACTAAAGTAGTAATGAATCCTAACTTTGGAATTATCTATGAAGATAATGATGATACTATTACTATTGTTGATATAGTAT
>JAEEGJ010024819.1_pt1 | contig 12382 bp, 8 predicted proteins | sample 8958761 | NCBI WGS metagenome assembly JAEEGJ01 (sample SAMN16246546, study PRJNA631951) | gut metagenome | biome: gut microbiome; feature: rumen; material: RS-attached | host: Bos | place: Iran: Karaj | collected 2018-10 | reverse complement strand
GCTAACGCTCTCCAGACGGGTGGTTTGCGAGCGGACGAGCCTTCCCTGAAGGTCGAGCAGCTCCACCCGGGCGGGTGTCACGTCAGGCGAGTACTCCATGTGGAGGACATCGCCGACGGGGTTGGGGAAGAAACTGAAGGGCAGCAAGGCGGGCAGGGTCTCGTCACCCGTGGAGCAGTAACCGTCGGGGGTGATCTTCAGGACATAGAGGCATGGGTTATAGATATAGGAGGGGGTGGGGCCTCCCGATCCGGAGAGCAGGCATCCTCCGTCATTTGTGGGTATGAAATCCCAGACCTCGTGGTACTCCTGTTCTCCGCCGTACCAGCGTTTCCATATCAGGTTCAGGTTGATGTCGAATTTGCACACGACGGTTCGACGGGGTCGGGAAACAAAACCAGTGTTGGTTGCATAGCAGTAAAACAAATTGTCGTTGTTGATGATTAAGGGTTTTCTGGCGAAGGGCTCCTTGTATGTGTCGTTGTTTGTGGGTTTGGTGTAAACGTCGATGAAAACGCGGTCAATGAGGTTGAGGTTGTCGTCAAGTTTCCAGATGCCCGCGCCGTAGCCGTTGGCGGAACTGCAATGAGAGCAACCGTAGATTGCCGTCGGGAGCAGGAAAACGCTGTCGTTGATCCAGAGAGGCGCGCAATTGTGGTGGCCTTGCCAGTCTGCCGTAAACAGGGAGTCGTTCTGGTTGTCGTACTGCAGGAAGTTGGTGGCCGCCTGTCCTGTCACGAGAGGATGGGTGGCGACGGGGTCAAATCCGTGGTCAACCTCATAGTAGGTCAGGTGCGGCACGCTCCTGCTGGGTCTGCCTCCGATAGGTATCGGTATCTCGTAACCAAGCACCATGCGGTAGTGTCCGTCGTGTGGGTCAAGGCCACAAACTTGAAGAAGCACGATGTCGGTGAACTGGTTGTCGAAACGGACGGTCTTCCCTCCATCGGGCGACACCCTTACGAACAGCAGGCAGAGCGAGTCGTTGAGTTTCTCCGCATTTGAGGCGAAACACAAGCAACCGTCTTCATCGATGACAAAACTTGCATTGAAGCGTGCCGCATAGTTTCTGACTTCTCCTGAGAGGTCAACCGTGACAACACTATCCGGGTCGTAGCGCAGCTCGTCGTCGAACTTGAACACGTGAAGATAGTTGCTCGTGATGCCACTAGAGTCATTTTGGAACGATTCGGCGACCGCAATATGGTGATCCAAATCGCCTGGGATGTCGAGCAAGGCGCAGAATTTTGTTGTTGCCCTTCCAATGCTGTATTCCAACACGTTCACGACATCGCCCTGTTTTGACAGCTTCAGTATCTTGTTGTTCCAGGGGGTGACGAGGTAATGGCCGTCAACAGATTCGGCGGAAAACGATTGATAACAGGGCTGATAAGGCAGCAGCACCTCGAAGGCCGATTCCTGGGCGTGGATACTCATGGTGACGAGTGCCAGCATCAAAAACAGTAAACTGGTTTTTTTCATAGTCGTTAGGGTTTAATCATTTTTTGTTTAGAAGTTTTAGCAAAATTAGGCTTATGGAGTATCCCGTCAAAGTGGATATAACTTTACTTTCGCCACATATAGTTTTTTCTTGAGCGAAAGAATATAACACATTGAAAGATAGTGATATAAAAACAACGAGATATAACTGTTTTTATATCCGGATATAGCTTGTTTGTTGAAATATTTACAACTTTTATTGGTGGTTTTCCCCATCGAGCAAAGTGCCGCGAAGTTGATCCGTCATCTTTTCCATGCCAAGCTCCAGTTTCTTGCGAAGTGAGCTGCGGGTTTGATTTACGGTGTTGGTGCTCAGCCCAAGCAATTCGGCCATCTCGGCGTTGGTCAGGTCAAAGCAGGACAACAGGCAGACTCTGGACTCGGTGACGCTCAGGTTGGGATACTTGCCAAGGATGACAGCATACAGTTTGGGATAAACGCTTTCAACCACCTCCTTTGCAGCCTCAAACGCCTCGCTTTTTCCGGACATCACCTTTGACAACAAGGCCAGCCATTCTCCGCCTGGGTTGTTTACCTTGTCCATCAACCGGTTGGCGGTGATGATGGTCCTGAGTTGGGACACCACCATCATGTCAACAACTTGTGGTTCGACCTTCTGTTGCAAGCTTGTTTTCAGGTCATGAAGCTGGCTTTTCAACCGCTCCTCTTCCATGAGCGTCTGCCTGTGCCGATGTTGCAATAAGAGTACCGCAAAGGTCATGAACAATAATAAGACACAGGACACAGTTATGATTCGGTGTCTCCAAATGATTTTTTTGTTCATCGCGTTTTGCAGGGTCTCATAGTCGTATTGTTTCTGGATGCGGTAAACGGCCTGTTCCTGCCTTTCGCTCATCACTTCAAATATCGCATCCTTGTCTTTCTCGGAGTAAAGAAGCGCCGACGACAAGTCGCCCTGGCTTTCGGCGAATCTCTGCAAGGCGCCGTAAACAGATACCTCGGTCTCATCCCTCACACTGACAACTTGAACGATTGAATCCAGCCGTTGATAATAAAACGCTGCAGAGTCCATCTCGCTCATAGCAGCAAAAGCATTGCCCATGTTGAGGTAAACATAGACCCTCTTTGTATCGTCAAGACAAGGCTTTCTCAACATCCCTCTTTGATAATCCAACGACAGATCGTACTCCCCACGAACTCGATGGAGCACCGAATAATTGTTTATAATCTTCCATTCCATTTGGTCCAAACAACAGTCTTGGGCATAATCCAAACTGTTTTGAAGACAAATCTCGGCACTGTCAAATTGCTTTAAAACGATATAAACCACCGCCAAGCTGTTCTCGACAACAGCCTTATCAACAAAGCTCGTTCCTATATGATCACGGGAAGCTTTAAACAACGGCAACGCTTCCTCGTTTCTGTTTTCTTCAAACAAAAACCTCCCCATCCAATACTCCGCCCTCGCCATGGTGAGGCTGTCGTGCGCCAACTCGCCGTAACGCTCCGCCTCCTTGAACGAGACCATGGCGGCCTCCTTGTCGAAGTCCCTCTCGGTGTAGCCGTTGTAGAGCGCGGCCAGAGCAGCCTTGCCGTATTGCATTTTTCCAGCATAATACTGCGACGCCTCCGCCAGGCCGGGGATGAAAAGCGCCGTGTCGGTCTCAATGAGCAAACTGCCGTCGCCATACACGGCCTCAGCCTGTGTCATGGCCTCGGCCATGCGTTCCGACTCACGGGGATAGGGACTGCAGGCCGCTAGCATGGCTGCAATCAACAATATCCATATCAACCTTTCTGCCCTCATCTCTAAATTCTAAATTATTAATCCCCATTTATATAATAAGGTGTAATCACCCAAACAGTTCCGTCGCCAGGTCGTAAACCGTAGCCACCGGAACCACCTCAATGTGAAAACGCTGGGTGTTCAACCCCTTGGCGTTGTATTTGGAGACGAAAATCTTCTCGAAACCAAGCTTGTCGGCCTCGGCAATGCGTGCCTCAATGCGAGTGACGGCACGAATCTCTCCCGAAAGTCCCACCTCGGCGGCGAAACAATAACGGCTGTCGATGGGGATGTCCGCATTGGATGAAAGCACTGCGGCCACCACCGAGAGATCCAAGGCAGGATCATCGCTGCGGATGCCTCCGGCGATATTCAAAAACACATCCTTCATGTTCAAACGGAAGCCGGCACGCTTTTCCAAGACAGCCAACAACATGTTCATCCTCCGGGTGTCGAACCCCGTGGCAGATCGCTGCGGCGTGCCGTAGGCCGCCGTACTCACCAAAGCCTGGGTCTCGATGAGCATGGGGCGCTGTCCCTCCATGGTGGCGGCGATGGCAATGCCACTCACCTCCTCGTCGCGCTGCGACAAAAGGAACTCGCTGGGATTGGTCACCTCACGCAAGCCCGTCGCGTTCATCTCGAAGATACCCAACTCCGAAGCGGAACCGAAACGGTTCTTGATGGTTCGCAAGATACGGAAGCCATAATGACGGTCTCCTTCAAATTGCAACACGGTATCCACGATATGTTCCAATATCTTCGGTCCGGCGATGCTGCCGTCCTTGGTGATATGACCGATCAGAAACACAGGCACCTGGTATGTCTTGGCAATCTTGTTCATCTCGGCTGCAGACTCCCGAATCTGCGAGACCGTTCCTGCCGTAGCATCCACGTAGGGCGAACTCAAGGTCTGGATGGAGTCCACAACGATGATATCGGGCTGCACCTCCTTGACGTGGTTCAATATCTCCTTGGTATCGGTCTCGGTGAGAATCAGACACTGCTCGTTGCGGATGCCAATCCTGTCGGCGCGCATCTTGATCTGGGTCTGGCTCTCCTCACCGGAGATATAAAGTACTTTCTTATTGATAAGTTGAAGAGCTGTCTGCAATAAAAGTGTTGATTTCCCGATACCAGGCTCACCACCTACCAGCACCAGCGATCCCAACACCAATCCGCCGCCCAGCACCCGGTTGAGTTCCGCAAAAGGCAGCACAATCCGCTGCTCCTCGGCGTTGGTTATCTCACGAATAGGAAGTGGAGAGTGGAAAGTGGAAAGTGGAGAGTTTTCCGTTCTCCGTCTTCCACTTTCCACCACCTTCTCTTCCACGCAAGTATTCCATTCCCCGCAAGCAGGGCATTTTCCAAACCATTTCGGCGACTCGTTGCCGCACGATTTACAGAAAAACACGCTCTTCTCCTTTGCCCCCATAACTTTTATCTTTTATCTTTTAACTTTTATCTCTTATCTCTCATCTTCCCCTTGTCTCTCGAGAACAAGTACATCACCACGATGATCAAAAACACCGATACCGGCACGCTGATCAAAATGCGCAACAGGGCCTGTCCCACCAGATGGAAGCTAAACCCTTCGAGCATGAAATAGGTGAAGTTGTGTACCAGCACCATGACAAAGGTATAACGCAAAAACCAAGGGAACCCCACCTGATTAATGTTTGGCTCCCGGTTCATCTCAAGTTTCTGGCTTCCTGACACGATTCTTATGATAGCGGGGCGGCAAAAAGCCATCAGTGTGGTGGCTCCGGCGTGCATGCCCAAGGTACCCATAAACAGGTCGATCACCAAACCGATGCCGAATCCCGAGAGCAAGAGTTGCCAACCCGGGGTATTGAGGGGTAGCAGCATCACGAAGATGAGATAGATGTAAGGATGCACGTAGCCGCCCAGTCGGATATGATTGATAAGCAACACTTGTGCAGTTACCAACGCTACAAACCTTATAATATTCATCAAAGTCCGGTTCATGGCATTTGTTGGTTTTGGATGAGTAATTCGAGTTCATCCAGGCTGGTGTGCTGGATCACATACACGTTTTTCAGCGATGCGAAGTCGGTGGCATATTTGATCTTGGCCTGGTTGAGCGTGCCGTCGGGTGACTTGATGAGTTCCACCACGGTGCCGGCCATCAGGTTCTCTGGGAAGATATAGGAGTAGGAGCTGGTGACGATGGTGTCGCCGGGCTTGGGTCTCAAATGTGTCGGGATGCCATCCACGATACCATAGCGGTAGTTGGTGTTCTGCCAACGCAAGGTGGCGATCTGTTCCTCGTCGTTCTTGAACCGCACGCTGATGGTGGAGTAGCTATGTAGCAGGCTCATCACCGAGGCGTAATGGGGACTTACGTCAGCCACGATGCCCACGATGCCGTTGCTCGAGACCACGCCCATGTCCTTCTCAATGCCGTCGGCGCTTCCCTTGTCGATAAGGATATAGTTGTTCGGCCTGTTGACGGTGGTGTTGATCACCCTTGCCGGGATGAAGTTATATACTGTGTCGGCGTTCACAATTTCTTGGAATCCCGTAGTGGTATCGATTGTGGCGGCCAGCTGTCGGCGCAGCAAGGCATTTTCTTCAGCCAGCTCGTGGTTAATTTTTCCGAGGCGGAAATAGTCGCCGATATGCGTACCAGTCTCATACACGCCCCCCACGATGTCGTTGGTCGTGTTGATCCGCTTCTGGCGATGATAGCCCTGTGTGAGGGTCAACAGCCACACACACAGCACTTCGAGCACCAGAAAGAGGATTACAAAGTGGTGTTTTTGTATGAAACGAAAGAGGTTGTACATTCCTTACTTGATGAGGAAGGTGAAGCGGTCGAAGTTCTTCAGTGCGATGCCGGTGCCGCGAGCCACAGCGCGCAGCGGGTCCTCGGCCACATGGATAGGCAGCTTGGTCTTGGCGGAGAGACGCTTGTCGAGGCCTCTCAGCAAGGCGCCGCCACCGGTGAGATAGATGCCGGTGCGGAAGATGTCGGCTGCCAACTCGGGCGGAGTCTGTTCCAACGCGTTGAGCACGGCGGTCTCGATCTTCATGATGCTCTTGTCGAGGCAATGGGCGATCTCCGAGTAGTTCACCTTGATCTCCTTCGGGATGCCGCTCAGCATGTCGCGACCTTGCACGGCGAAGTCTTGTGGCGGGTTGTCGAGTTGAGGGATGGCGGCGCCGACTTCGATTTTGATACGTTCGGCGGAACGTTCGCCCACGATGATGTTATGCTGTTTGCGCATGTATTCCTCGATGTCGGCGTTGAAGTCGTCGCCGGCGATACGGATCGACTTGTTGTTGACGATGCCACCCAGGGCGATGACGGCGATCTCAGAGGTGCCACCGCCTATGTCGATGATCATGTTACCTGTGGGTTCGAGCACGTCGATGCCGATACCGATGGCGGCGGCCATGGGTTCGTGGATCAGACGCACTTCCTTGGCGCCGGCTTGTTCAGCTGAGTCTTTCACGGCGCGTTCTTCCACCTCGGTGATGCCCGAAGGGATGCAGATGACCATCTTCAGGCTGGGGGGGAACAGGGTGTTCTTGAAATTAATCATCTTGATCATCTCGCGCATCATGTACTCGGCGGCCTGGAAGTCGGCGATCACACCGTCGCGCAGGGGACGGATGGTCTTGATGTTTTCGTGGGTCTTGCCATGCATCATCATGGCACGCTTGCCCACGGCGATGATTTTCTTGGTGTCGCGTTGCATGGCCACGATCGAAGGCTCGTCAACGACCACCTTGTCGTTGTATATGATAATCGTATTGGCCGTACCAAGGTCAATAGCGATCTCTTTGTTCAGAAACGAAAAAGCTCCCATTTTTATTGAATTTAGAATTTAGAGTTTAGAATTTAGCGTTTTCCTATGAGGGGTTGTGTTAGATTAATGTTTGAAATGGCGGTAGCCTGTGAATACCATGCTGATGCCGAATTGGTTGCAGCTGTCGATGGAGTCTTGGTCGCGGACGGAGCCTCCGGGTTGCACGATGGCGGTGATGCCCGCCTCGTGGGCGAGTTTCACGCAGTCGTCGAAGGGGAAGAAGGCATCGGAGGCCAGAACCGCTCCGTTGAGGTCGAAACCGAACGAATGGGCCTTTTCTATGGCCTGCCTCAGAGCGTCAACCCTTGAAGTCTGACCGATGCCCGAGGCGCACAACTGCCCGCCTTTGGCGAGGGTGATGGCATTGGAACGGCTGTGCTTGACCACCTTGTTGGCGAAAATCATATCGGTAATCTCGTCTTGGGTGGGAGTCTTGTCGGTCACCACCTTGAAGTCGTCAGCGGTCTCGCTGTGCAGGTCGCGTTCCTCCACGAGCCGTCCGTTGAGGACGCTCTTCACGACAATGCGGTCGTAGCGATCCTGCTTCAAGCGCAGCACGATACGGTTCTTCTTGGAGAAGAGCAGGTCGAGCGCCTCTGGCTCGTAGTCGGGTGCCACCAGCACTTCCACAAAGAGTTTATTTATTTCCTCAGCCGCATCCTTGTCGATAGGACGGTTGCAGACCAGCACACCACCAAAGGCTGATACGGGATCGCCAGCCAGGGCTGCCAGATAGGCTTCTTTTACCGTTGGGCGGCAGGCAATGCCGCAGGGGTTGTTGTGCTTGAGGATGGCGAAGGCCGTGTCGTTGAACTCACGGATGAGGTTCAGTCCCGCCTCGAGGTCGAGGAGGTTGTTGTACGACAGCTCCTTGCCGTGAAGTTTCTCGAACAAGGCATCCAGGTCGCCGTCGAACCAGCCCTTCTGATGTGGGTTCTCGCCATAGCGCAGCTCGGTGGCAGGGGCAAACCAGTTGTGGATGGCCGTGTCGTAATGCGAGCTCTCGGCGAAGGCATATCCGGCAAAACGCCTGCGATCGTCGATCGAGGTGGCGCCGTTTTGTGCTTTCAGCAAGGCGACCAGCTCGTCGTAGTATTTGCGCGACGGCACGATGAGCACGTCGTTGAAGTTCTTGGCGCCGGCGCGGATCAAAGAGATGCCGCCGATGTCGATCTTCTCGATGATGACGCTCGCATCGTCGGTGTTAGCCACGGTCTCCTCGAAAGGATACAAGTCCACGATCACCAGGTCGAACGCGGGAATCTCATACTGAGCCATCTCACGCTGGTCCGACTCCAACTGGGTTCGCCCAAGGATGCCGCCGAATACCTTCGGATGAAGGGTCTTGACCCTACCACCCAAAATAGAGGGGTAGCCTGTCAGCGATTCCACAGTCTTCACCGTCGTGTCGATCTCATGAATGTAGTCAAAAGTTCCACCGGTTGAATATATCTGCACGCCATAGGACTTCAACAGGTTGACGATTTGGTCCAATCCTGTTTTGTAATATACTGATATTAAGGCAGTTTTAATCTGTTTCAAGGGATAAAAAATTAGGAAATTTCGTATTGCAATTTTATTAAAAAAATGCAAATCCTGCAAGCCAGTTTTAAAAAAAATTATTCTAAATTTATTCTAAATAAAAAATACATGAGAAGTAATTGAAATTTTTCTTATTTTTACAAGTTCAAAATTAGTATAGTGGAGACAAGGTGGATTTTAAATAAAGCGGTTGATAGACAGCAAGTTGCGGGTATTGTCAAGGCTCTCGGCATCGATGAGAACCTTGCCACCTTGCTTGTGCAACGCGGAATTGTCACCTTCGACGAAGCCAAAATCTTCTTCCGACCCTCCCTCAACCAACTCCACGACCCTTTCCTGATGAAGGACATGGATCGCGCTGTTGACCGTGTGGTCCAAGCCATCGACAACGGAGAGAAGATAATGATTTACGGCGACTATGATGTGGATGGTACCACCGCCGTGGCATTGGTCTATACTTACCTTAAGAAATTCTTCAAGAAGAAAAAGATAGAGTTCTATATCCCAGACCGTTACGATGAGGGTTATGGTATCTCTTTCAAGGGCATCGACTATGCGGCTGAAAATGACTTTAAGTTGGTGATCGCCCTCGACTGCGGCATCAAGGCCGTGGAACGCATCCAATATGCCAACGAAAGGGGGGTCGACTTCATCATCTGCGACCACCATCGTGCAGGAGACGAGATTCCCGCTGCCGTGGCTGTGCTCGACCCCAAGCGTCCCGACTGCACCTATCCCTACAAGGAACTCTCGGGTTGCGGCGTGGGCTTCAAGCTCGTCACCGCTCTCTCGATGCGACTCAAACTGCCTATCGACGAGGTCTATGAGCTGCTCGACCTGTTGGCTGTCAGCATTGCTGCCGACATCGTGCCCATCACCGGCGAAAACCGTGTGTTGGCCTACTATGGATTGAAACAGCTCAACAAAAAGCCTCGCCCGGGCATCGAGGCCATCCTCCAACACGCCAACATCTATCGTCGTGAGGAAGACCCCGATAGGGTGGACGGAGAAAAAGACAATGCCCTCACCCGCGAGCTCACCATCAGCGACTTGGTGTTCCTCATCGGTCCTCGCATCAACGCCGCAGGGCGTATCGACAAGGCTTCCGACTCGGTGCGACTCCTTCTCGCCGAGAAACACGAACATGCCCTCAAACTGGCCGCCAACATCAACGAGCTCAACGACACCCGCCGTGAACTCGACAACGGCATTACCGAAGAGGCACTTAACATGATCGCTGACGACGAGGAACTGCGCAACGCACGTTCCACCGTCATCTTCAACGAGAACTGGCATAAAGGCGTCATTGGTATCGTGGCCTCACGTCTTACCGACTACTACTACCGTCCCACCATCGTGCTCACCCGCGCCAACGACCTCATCACGGGCTCGGCACGCTCCATCAAGAACTTCGACATCTACGATGCCATCGACCATTGCTCCGACCTGCTAGAGCACTTCGGTGGCCACAAATATGCAGCGGGTCTCTCCATGCGCCCAGAGAACGTCGAGGAGTTCCGCCGCCGTTTCGAGGCCTACATCCGTGAGCACCTTAGCCCCGAGGATCTGGTGCCTGAACTCGAAGTCGACCTCAAGATCCAATTCCGCGACATCACCTCGAAGTTCATGCGCATCCTCACCCAGTTTGCCCCCTTCGGTCCAGGCAACACCGCTCCGGTGTTCTGGTCCGACAACATCGTCGACGCCGGCGGCTCACGTCCCGTGGGCGGACACAAACACCTAAAGCTTACCGTGCGTCAGCAGGGCGACGACGAGCGCAACGTGTTCTCGGGTATCGCCTTCCAAAAGGGCGACCTCTTCTCGCGCATCCACAGCGGCGAGCCTTTCAGCATCTGCTATAACCTTGAATACAACTACTGGCAAGGCAAGACCACCCTCCAGCTCAACGTCAAGGACATCAAGTTCAAGGAGAACTTTTAGCACCTTTTTTATTATATTTGCGGCATGAAACGTCGAAATGCAATCGGATTGTTGATGGTTGCCTTCTTATTTGCGGCCTGCAGTCCCTATCCCCGTGAGTCGGAGCGCATGGCCGAGGCCATGGCACAGGCCGAGGCCGTGTATGGCGACGGCAGTTTGCTCATTGAGACCGACACGGCGCTCTTCACTATATGTGGCGAAAGTATAGTTATATCTCGATTGACAGGTTCTTTCTTTCGATTAATTTCGCAAAAATCTTTAAAGCAACCGTTATGAATCTGAAAACAATTATGGCAGGGCTTTGTTTATTCGGCCTTTGGGCAGGGAATTTCCCGGCCAACAACCCAAGAACAATGAACACCTCTCGAAAACTCAGTATCGTCATGGCTGTGGCAACTATCCTTATTGCCACAGCCATGGTTTCGGCTCAAACCCCGGACCTGTTCTTCGAGCAACCATTCCCATACGCTACAACCTCCAATCCACCGTATGCGATCTTTGCCGACAAGCCCTATTGCTATGTCACCGAAGCACCCTCCGACGGAGAGTCCGACGCTTTTTGCCTGGTGACGGTGAACCACGACATACGATGCTACTATTACGAGACCGAGAGCATCACTCCCACCCTGGTCTATAAAATATCGCAACAGGGCGAGCTGCTCGGAGAGCTGACATTAGGGTACGACGACCGCTTTGCTTTTGTAATCGGGGTATATCCCTCGCCCGACGACCCCGGATGTTTCCTGGCCGTTGGGTGGGCCCACGACAACAACCTTCATTACGACAGGCCTTTTATCGCCAAATTCGACCAAGACCTTAACCTGTTGTGGCGGCGCGAGGTCGAGCTTCCCGAGCCCTATCACGACTACATCAGTTTCAGCACCGTGATGGATAGCGAAGGCAACATCGTCTGTTCGGCGTACCTCTTCGGCTGCGATGCCGGCAGTTCCTTTTCCCGTTTCATCTTCCGCTTGACACCTGAAGGCGCTCTTGACGGCATCAACGAGCTGCCCCTGCTTTCAAACTTCCAGAAGGTGTTCGAGTATCCCGACGGGAGTGGCGACTACGGCCTTGTGGAGTACGAGATGCATGAAAACCAGTATGAAAACCAGTTGCTCCTGCTGCGGGTCAACAGGGATTTGGAAATCACCGGTCAGCAAGTGCTTCCTACTGTATATAGAGAGATGGATCCGACAAACACCTATCCAACACTGTCTTTTTCCCTGTGGAATGCAAACAGTTCACTTGGCGGAAGGCATTCGGTAGCTCTGCTCCCGGATGGAAACCTGGTTCTGGCAAACGAGGCAAGTGAGACGATTCAGAACAAATACCAGAGTTATGTCGGTTTTGGCTTGTTGTGGGTAAACCCAAATGGCGAAGCCGTTTCCTGCGCGATGGATTATTGTGATACCGAGCATGACAGCATTGTCATGGTAACGCCAACGCTGCCCTTGTGTGACGACGGCTTCTATTTTGTTTATGCCATGGGGCAAAACGATGGATACGACTACATGAACTGCTTCGTGGTGGGTAAGATGGACGGGCAGGGCAACCTCCTCTGGCGCCGCTACTGGAACCGTTACCTCCCCGAATACGGCATGAAGATCTATTATCCCCAAGACGCCATCGCCAGCCACGACGGCGGATGCCTGCTCTCGGGATTCTCCTTCGAATCCAACATCAACGCAGGCGCGGCTTATGTTTACGAACCCGACGTCTTTCTGCTCAAGTTCTTCGCCGACGGCACCCTCTCCGTGCCTGCGTTGGCACCGCTGATCCGCCCCTACGTCTTCTTCCCCAACCCCGTGGATGACCG
>JAEEGJ010024818.1_pt1 | contig 12383 bp, 6 predicted proteins | sample 8958761 | NCBI WGS metagenome assembly JAEEGJ01 (sample SAMN16246546, study PRJNA631951) | gut metagenome | biome: gut microbiome; feature: rumen; material: RS-attached | host: Bos | place: Iran: Karaj | collected 2018-10 | reverse complement strand
GTAGAGGCCGGCACCGCCTCTCTTTCCCAAATAGATTACAAATGGGTGGAATTCTTCGTAAACGAGAAGAATCAAAGCGGCTCATACTACTCCGATAGACGCGCCATTTACAAGCCCCATGACTATGATTTCAGGGACATTTATGGCAATGCAATACCCTTTGGAGACAAACGTAGGACCATGTATGTGGATGAACTGGTCAACTACCTGAAAAACCAGAAAGAGCAGTATGACATTGATTTGAAAAAAAGCAATCCAGATTCTACCGATTATTATGACCCAGACTGGATCCCGAAGAGCGATTTCGACAATGACAGCGGGTCAGACGGCCCCAAAATTACGGTTACCGCCTTCATAGACGAATACTACTACACCCGGAATCCCATTACCAATGAGTATGACCCCACGCTTTGGAAAACGGTCGTAAACCATCCCATGCGGCGCATGCATATTCTGGCGTCGTCGGCCATTTCCGCCGATCGGGAAAGTTCGATGATTGGATCTTCCTTCACCCTGCAACAACGTTCCATTCAGAGTGTCTATGCCGTCCATGAAACAGCTGGCTTGCAGTCCGCCTGGGGTATGGAATTCACGGATGATGAATACGAAACCGGTATAGGAACGTACTGGAAGAATAAAGATTTTGAAGATTGCGGCAACACCAGTCCTACCAACGGCCGCTTGAATTCCCTCAAACTTTGGGGTGTTTTGAACCCTGACGGAACGCCCAACATGGTGGGAGAAAGGTGGGATACTTTCCTGAATTTGGAAGGGACCAATGAAACCGCCCACCTCCGGAGCGATTACAATTACCTTCGTTACAGCTGTCTATCCCGAAATCGTGACAATAACGGAAACGGAATCATCGATACCGATGAAATCAGATGGTATATGGCTTCCGATATCCAGCTCATCGGCGTGTTCCTGGGCTCTTACGGTATCGAAGGGGACGCCCGCCTATATCAGCGGAGCGCCGCGGATCAGGCAAGTGGCACCAAAGACAAGTGGCGTCAGCATATTATCGCCAGCAACCGGTATATTTATACGCCTGAGCAACAAGCTGACTGGAACAACAGCAATAAGTATCCGCGAATCGTTTGGGCGGAAGAAGGCGTGAATGGCAGTAATATGAATTACAGCGGAAACGATCAGACCACTAAGTTCAGCACGCGTTGTGTGCGCAATCTGGGTTATTATCTGGACGGGGGGCAGAGAAAAGACATCACCCTTGCTGAAAATCCCGAAGTGGAGCCGAGCGCCTATGTCGTTGTTACCAGAAAGCGGATCAATCCGGACGGATCGATAACAAGCCCTTACACCGGTGCTTATAACGACAGTACCTTCTACGAGTTTGACTGTTCGCGCATCAATGCGGCATCACTCCGCGAGCCGGTGGATCACGAACTGATCGGCCACGACGAGAATAGCAAGATGGCCTGCCTGTCCAGCAAGTTTGAAACGGCGCCCGTGTGCATTCTTTGCTCTACCGATAATAAAGGTAGCTATGTTTTCAACGGAAACACCTATAATCTGAAGCAGATACAAAGCTTCAACAAGTATCTGGACGACAGTTTCCCGAACCTGGATGCCAACTTCAGCGTATGTCCTCCAGGCTATCGTATACCCAACGTACGTGAAATATCACTCATCTGGACGGAACTTTCCCCGATGGCCACGGGTGATGCAGGCTATCTTCCGTCAACCGAAGCCAATACAACTCCTACCAGAACACATTGGTCAAAAGGTGCGGAGGGTTCTAAAAAAATGTCTTCGGTCTGGGGTTGGGGAATGAGCGCCCAACACCTGAGAATGACCAATACAACAACCGGTATTGGCTCCAAACCCCGCTGCGTGAAGGATTTGTAGCCGCTGCCCGCTACTCCACCCCGTACTTCTTCAACACTTCCAGCAGGGGCTTCTCGATGGAACACATCCAGAGGTAGTAGCCGTAGTCGTCCGGATGGGTGCCGTCCACCGTGGCCTCGTGCAGGGGGCTGGTGGCGTCGGGACGGATGTAATAGACATCCGGCCAGCGCTCCACGGCAATGGCCATCAGGCTGTCCGCCATGGCCTGCTTGGCGGCTTCCCGCGCCTCCATCACCGTGTCATAGTTGCGGCTCTCGCGACGGATGGTCTGCTGGAAGATCAGCGGTTTGCCAGGATGGGCGGCGCGCAGGCGCTCGATGAACGGGAAGAGCCGCTGCTCGATCACCGGCGCGTCCGGGTTCGAGAAGGCGTCAAAAACATAGGCGTCCGCCTCCACATCGGCCAGCACTTCCGCAAAATAGGGCTGCAGGCGGCATCGTCCACTGCATCCGAGCGAGAGCATCTGGATGCCGGTGCGGCGCGAGAACTGGTCGGGATAGGACATGCCCGCGCGGCTGGTGGAGATGCCGTGGGTGAAGCTCGATCCGAAGATGGCCACGCGGTGGCGGAACGGCGCCTCGCCCGCCTCCAGCACGCTGCCCTCCTCCACGCCGATCTGAAGCGAGGTAAGTTCGCTATAGATAGGCAGATAGAGCAGGCACTCCTTCAGGGTCGGCTCCATGTTCTTGATGAGGGTCATCACCGCTTCCGGCTCGGAATAGCTCGGGCCGACATTGTGCGCCCAGCGCCAGGAGCCGTCGGCCTGCTTGATATAGAGGTCGTAACCCTGCGAGGCCAGGCGCATCGTGGAGTTGCTCCGCCAGGAGAAATCGCCCGTGGCCTTGAGCGTGATGGAGCCCGAGTTGGTGCGGAAGACCACCGCCAGCCCGGCTGCGCAGCGCACCTGGAAGTTCTCCGTCTTGTTGAAACCCTTGTATTTCACGGTGTCCACGCGGTGGTAGGGGTTCGGCGTGTCCATGATCTTGCCGATCAGCGTCAGGTTCGACGCCTCGGTATAGACATATCTGGCATTTTTGGGGGTCGGGCGGGCCGTCTGGGCCGCCGTCTCCGCGGTGGCTGCACATCCCAGCACCACCACCGCCACGATCATCAAAAGTATCCGTTTCATAGTGAGACAAAGTTAACGAAAGAATTCTTAACTTGCCTTCGAAAAGCAACAGGTTATGGCGTAGTCTGAACGACCGTTGTGTTGGATGGCCTCGGGCGGACTTCAGTTTGGGTCTTTTTGACCAGCAGGCCGTCTTCAAAGAAGAAATAGGTGTTGACGCTGAATCCGCCGTTCTTCCACTCTTTGTAACCAATTGTCTCGACGATTTTTCCGTCTTTCATCTCCAATTCTTGCATGTAGGGTTTTCCGTAACGGAGGATGACGCTCTCTTTGGTGTCGCCCAGCCGAATATCATCATTTCGGTATTTTGTCGGGCGGAAGGTCGTCCCGAAGATCGCACAGCCGGAAAGCAGTGGAAGCATCGCCACCAGCAACAGAATCATAGTTCGTTTCATAACAAACTCTTTTAGGGGTTTACTCTATCCGTTGCAAAAACCATTCCGCCAAAGTCGCGCAGGCCAACCCTCATTCTAGGGCTTTCTAGGGCATATTGTCCTGCGCGAGGGCCCGAAATCGGCCTGTCGCGCAGCAGTACCCCCGTTCCAGAGGCCTGTAGCACATATCACTCTGCGCGACTTTGGCGAAAGGGCTATCGCATCCAGCCTTCTACGCGGTAGATCTTTTCTAAAAGCTTTGTTTCTTCCCCCGCACCGCCGCCGAAGCCTCCCGCCGCGAAGCGCAGCTGACCAAAGAATATCCCTTCGCCAAAAATATCAAGTGGTAGATCCTCTCCAGAAGCTTGGTTATTTGTACTCCGCAATGCGGGATTCGAACCAAGTCTTGACGTCGGTCCAACGGTAGTAGGGTCCGGTGACGGGCCGGAGGGCGGGAATGCGGACCTCCTGCTCATTGTAGAGGAACTTCACGAGCACGGGCTTGCCCTCTGCGCGGTAGAAAATCAGCTGCAGGTTGGAGGCCATCGGAATGCGCTCAAAAGCCTGCCAGCGCGGATTGGCCGAGATCGCAGGCATGCGGTCGCCCGGGCCTTCGATGCCCATCAGGCCCGCCAGCGGAAGGATGCCGGTATCGTGGCCGAACCGCAGGTCGGCGGCGCGGTTGCTTTCCGGCTTCAGGGCAGCCTCCGCCCGGTCTATGTAATCCTGCAGCAGCCCCTGCGCCGGAGCCCAGAGCACGTTGCGTCCGAATTCTTCGGAATTGGCCATCGAAGCGTAGCAATGCACGTTATAAGCCTCATACTGTGCGAGCAGCTCCTCCGGCGTAAAGAATTTGGTCAGAATCTGCGTGCCGGTCTCGACGCACTGGTCAATGCCGCCCGCGTGATACAACTTCTCCGCAAAGCGGTGCGGCTTGTCAATGACTGCGGCAATCGCCTTCTTGGAGCCGCAGAACAGGCTGTTCATCAGGCGGTCCGGATTGAAAGATTTCTGCAGCAGCGAGTCGTGAAGCTGCCGGCTGCCGCGCGAAACCGCCTTGCCGTCCTTGAAATCGTGGGCCAGCAGCTCGATATACTTTTTGCCCGTGATGAAGTGATATCTTACTTGCGGAACCAGATTGTCCAGTTCGTCGGTAAAGTTGGCCATGCTGATCAGGCAGCGCGGAATATTGCTCGATTGCACATCCACCTCCGTGCGCTGGGAGAAGACCTCCGGCACGCGGTTGTAGAGCCGGGTTGCGATAGCGCGGTGCTCGCGCGCGCCCCGCTCGGTCAGGTCGCCCACCATTCCTTCGTGTTCGACCGTAACCTTCTCGACATCAGCGAGACACTGCTCGCCCAGCGGCGTGAGGATGCCGGCCTCTTTGGCCTGGGTCAGATACTCATAGGCGGCCGTGGCGTTCGATCCGATGCTCCGGCGACTGCCGTGTCGGCCGTAATGGCTCACATAAAAAGGCGTATAACCTGTCGGCGCGGGAGTGTCGGGCGTTGCCACATATTCATAGCTATGATGTACGGCTGCGGCCCGGTCCGGATTCTCACGAAGCAGCTGTGCCGTACTTTTCTGCGGCTGGGCGAACAGGAGCGCCGGAGCGAACACCAGCGTTACGAGCACAAACAAACGGATAAAGGATTTCATAGGATGCGTTTTCAGCAAATTTAACAAAAACTATTTCTTGCCGGCTTTGCCGGTCTGGCCGAGGCGGAAGATGGCGCGGAGCATCACGTAGCGGTTGATGCCGTTGAAGAGGGCCACCGAGCGGGTCTGCGAGCCAAAGGTGCGCGTCATGCTGCTGAGCTGCCCGAGCATGTCGAAGGCCTCGAGCCGCAGCGTCATCTTCTTTTTCCACAGCGGCTGGGCGATGGAAGCGTTCCAGATGTAGTACTGCCGGTTGAGCTCGGGATAGTAGTAGCCCCGTTGGTCCATCACGGAAAAGTCGGTGCTCACGCGCATCGCCCACGGCAGGGTGACGACCACCGATCCTCCGGCTGCCAGGTTGAAGATATCCCCGTTCACCTCGGGCCGCAGGTTGCTGCGCTCCATGGTGTACTCCGCCCGGGCGTTGAGGCCGGCCTCGAGCCACTCGCCCCGGTAGTTGAGATCGAACTGCTCCTTGACCATCAGGCGCGGCGCCACGTTCACCTCGTCGATCTTCTTCTTGGAGTCGTAGAGGTAGGCCACGTTGTTCTGGTACTCGCCGCCCGTGTGGTTGCTGACGGACCAGCCGCTCTTGCCGAAGGTCTTGTTGAAGACGAGTGATCCGGTGGCGCGCCAGTTGCCGCCGATGTTGCCCTGCCGGGTGGTGCGGATACCGGTCTCGTGGTCGTAGGAGGTCACCGTGCAGATCTGGTCTTCAGTCAGGCGGTAGGTGCCGTTGATGATCAGGCTCTGCTGCCGCTTGATGTTGGAGACGTTGTAGGAGAGCGAGAGGCTGTGGACCTGGGCGGGCTTCAGGTCGGGATTACCCTCGTGAATGTAGAGCGGGTTGGTGCCCGATGCCACAGGAATCAGCTGGTACATGCTCGGCAGCGAAGCCCAGTTGCTGTAGGTGAAGGAGCACTGCTCGGTCTTGCGCGGATTGTAGCGCAAGGTGATGTTCGGGGCAAACTGGAAGTAGCTGTTTTCCTGGCTTTTGGGCACATCCTCCTCATACCAGGAGAGCCGGGTGCGCTGCGGACGGAAGGTGCCGCCGAGGGTCATGTTGAACTTCTTGCGGACATACCGCAGGCTGAGAATGGCGGATCCTGAATAGTAGTCGTAGCGGCCGTGCGCGCTGAGGTTGTCGTTCAGCCCCGCTTCATACCCGGCAGGTAGCGATGCGATGGCTTTGCTGTGGCTGACCGCCTCGGGCGGGCGCCAGGAAGGGTCGATGGTGGCAATGTTGTAATAATCCTTGTCGTTGAGGCGGATCTCCTGCTGGTAACGCAGGGTGGCCTGCAGGTGGAACCCCTTGCCGAGCGGTTCGTTCCAGGCCGCCTGGAACATCAGGGCGGTGTTGGCGTTTTCGGTGAGCGAACGCAGTGCGCGGATCTGGAGCGAATCGGGATTCTTCTTGATGCGGTAGTAGCGCGTGCGGTAGTTGTTCAGGAGATCCTCTTCGGAGGCCGTGTAGGAATCCTTGGTCCGCAGGGAGAGGGTGCGGCCCTTCTTGGCAAACCGGTAGGTCCAGCTGGCCGTGAGGGTGGTGACGGTGCGGTGGTTGTAGTTGGTGGTGACGTTGTCGCCCGTGTTGCTGCGCGCCTCCTTGAGCGGATCGCCCTCCGGATAGGCCTGCTCGAGCCAGTCGTTCGGATCCGCCACATACTCGTACGGGTTCTTCACAAAGTAGGCGCTGCTATAGCCCGAGTGGGTGCCGTTGCGCACGTACTGGAATTCCGGCTTGAGGTAGATCGTATGGTTCTTGTTGGGCCGCCACTCCAGCACGAAATCCGATTTGACGGTGTGGTTCAGCGAGTTCGTGAGGTAGTTGGTGTTGTTCCAGGAGAGGCTGGTGGAGGAGAGATACTCGTTCTTGTTGCGGCTGAGGGCCTCGCGCACGTTGCCGTCGTAGTGGACGTTTCCGTTGAGGTTCAGTACCTTGTTCTTGCGCGAGAAGGTGATGCCCGCCTCGCGGGTCATCCGGTCGCCGGCCGATCCGGTGCCGAGCTGGTTGCGCCCCGTGGTGCCGATGCCCGCCTGGCCGGAGATGTTCTTCTGGCCCAGCACCACCGTGGTCTGCTTCTGTTTGCCGATATTGTTGGCGTTGATGCGGCCCGAATAGCGGTCGGAGGTGCCGCCGCCCAGGTTGGTCTGGGTTTTCCAGAGGTCCAGGAAGCCTTTTTTGATCTTCAGATCCAGCACCGGCTCGCGTTCGCCGTCGTCCACGCCGGTAATGCGGGTGAAGTCCGACTCGCGCTCGTAGGCGTTGATCTTCTCCACCATATCGGCCGTGAGGCTCTTGAGGCCCGCCTTGACGTTGCCGCTGAAAAAGCGTTCGCCGTTGATCAGCAGTTGGCTGATGGGCTTGCCGTGGAGCGTCACCTCGCCGCCGTCGATACTCAGTCCGGGAATCTTGCGCAGCAGGTCCTCGAGCATCGCATCTTCGGGCAGGTGGAAGGCCGCCGGGTTGTAAACCAGCGTATCTTCGGCCACCGAAACGACGTTGGCCGTGGCGGTCACCACCGCGCCGGTGAGGAAGGCCGCCTCCGTCTGCAGGATGATGGTGCCCAGGTCCATGCCGCCCTGGGCCGGGGTGCATTGGATATCAAAACAGCGGTCCGAGTAGCCCAGGAGGGAGAGTTTCAGGATATAGCTGCCCGGTTCGGCCCGCAGGGAGAAACGGCCCTGGCCGTCGGTCATGGCGCCGCGCACCAGGGCGCTGTCGCCGGGGGTGAGCAGCATGGCGGCCGCCTGGATGACGGGTTGCAGGGTTGCGGCGGCGTTTTCATCCGTCATCACCTGCTGCCCGGCCTCCTCCATCACGATGCCCGTGATGCGCGTACCGCCGCCGGTCTGCGCTGCGGCATGCCCGCCCGCTGCGGCCCAGAAAACCAGGCTGCAGCCCAACAGAAGAGCGATTCGCAGGCGAAAACGGCGCATGAGCGAAGCCCTGCTTTAGAGTTTGGCCGCGATCTTGAGCAGGGCGTTGTAAACCGGACCGTCTTCGGTGGCGGCGGGCTTTCCGCTGTCGCCGCCTTCGCGGATGCCCTGGACCAGCGGAATCTGGCCGAGCAGTTCCAGGCCGTATTTGTCGCAGAGCGGCTTGCAGCCGTCCTTGCCAAAGATGTAATACTTGTTGTTGGGAAGCTCCGCCGGGGTGAACCAGGCCATGTTCTCTACGACACCCAGGATCTTCTTGTTGATCTGCGGGTTGCGGAACATGTTGACCCCCTTTTCCACGTCGGCCAGGGCCACCGCCTGCGGCGTGCTGACAATCACGGCGCCCGTCAGCGGAATGTCGTTCACGAGCGAGATGTGGATGTCGCCGGTTCCCGGAGGCATGTCGATCAGCAGGTAGTCCAGTTCACCCCAGCGTACCTGCAGAATCATCTGCTTGAGGGCCGTGCAGGCTAGCGGGCCGCGCCAAATGAGAGCCTGCTCCGGTTTGGCGAAGTAACCGATGGACATCCATTTGACCCCGTATTTGCGCACCGGGACAAAGATCTCCTTGCAGTCGGTGGTGTATTCTTCGTCGTCGGTGAGGCGGGAGCCGTCGGGTTTGTAGATTTCGATCTCGGGCTGCACGTTCTCGGTGCCGGTCATCTTGGGGACGGAGGGTCCATAGACGTCGGCGTCGGCCAGACCCACCCGCCAGCCCTGCCGGGCGAGGGTGATGGCGAGGTTCACGGCCACGGTGGATTTACCCACGCCGCCCTTGCCGGAGGCAATGCAGATGATATTCTTGACATCCTTGAGCAGGTCATCGTTCAGGTTCAGCACCGGCGCCTGCTTTTTGGGTTTCGGCCCTTCAGGATTGTAAGGACCTTTGATTTGAAAGTCGCTCATATTAATCGAGTTTATAAGATTTTCTGTGATAAGGTGTTATGCCGTATTTTCGGATGGCTTCGCGATGTTCGGCGGTGGGGTAGGCCATGTTGCGGTCCCAGCCGTAGGCGGGGTACTCGCGGGCAATCTTCCGCATGAATTCGTCCCGGTGGGTTTTGGCCAGCACCGACGCGGCGGCGATGGCGGCCGACCGGGCGTCGCCGTGCACCACGCAGTGGAAGGGAATCCGGGATCCGTCCGGGCGGACGTAGGGGCGGAACCGGTTGCCGTCCACCAAGATCTGCTGCGGTGTCACCGACAGGCCGTCCAGCGCGCGCTGCATTCCGGTGATGGAGGCGTTGAGGATGTTGATCCGGTCAATTTCCTCGGCGGACACCGCCACCACGCTCCAGGCAAGCGCTTCTCGCTCAATTACTTCGCGCAGCTCTTCGCGCTCCTTTTCGCTCATCTGCTTGCTGTCGTTCAGCTTGGGATGATAGAATCCTTCCGGCAGGATGACCGCCGCCGCAAAGACCGGTCCGGCCAGGCAGCCGCGGCCCGCTTCGTCACAGCCCGCAATTCGAATTCCTTCTGCCGCAAGCAGTTGCTGGGTGCCGTGGTAGCAGCGGGTCGGATCGGGTTCCACCTCCTGCAGCGTGTAGAGGTCGGTGATGCCCGCCTTGTGCCAGACTTTGTAGGGCACCGTGTTGCGTCCGCAGACCACAAACAGCGGCTTGCGGTATTGCCGGCAGAGGCCCGCGATGCCGTCGATCATCTTGCCACTGAGGCTCTGCGCATCGAAACGCCCTTCGCCCGTAATTACGTCATCGGCCGCGGCAATCTGCTCCTCCAGTTTGAAGAGCCGGCTGAAGAGCTGCCAGCCGGGAATCAGCCGGGCCCCGTATCGGGCCGCAAGGGCCGCGCCCACACCGCCCGCCGCGCCGCCGCCCGGAAGCAGCGGATCCAGTCCCACGCGGGTGGCAAAGGCTTCCATCCGCCGCTCGAGCCGCTCGAGCATTGCCGCGTCGGCTCCCTTCTGCGGGCCGAACACCATGGTGGCGCCATTGATGCCCAGCAGGGGGTTGTTCACGTCGCAGGCCACCAACACCTCGATTTTTCCCCGGATATGCGCGTCGATCCAGGCCAGGTCCGCATCCGTGACGTGACGGCCCGGTTCGAGGCACATCATTCCCTCGCCGCCGTCGTTGGTGGCGCTGCCGCCGATTCCCAGCAAGATGCGCTTCGCTCCCAGCTCTGCTGCCTTGCGGATCAGGACGCCCAGCCCGAAGGTGCTGGTCTGCTCGGGGTTGCGTTCCTCCTGCCGGAGGGCGGCCAGTCCGCAGACCTGCGCCATCTCGATAAAGAAGTCGTCGCCACTGCGGAGCATCGGGGCCGAAATCGGGCGCAGCAGGGCATCGAAAGCGGGCACCTCCACGCGGGTGACGTATTGGCTGAAAGCGCGCTCAATCAGGGCCAAGGAGCCGTCGCCGCCGTCGGCCATCGGCATCTTGACAATCTCGAGATGATCCGGCTCCCGCTGGACGCAGTGGGCCAGAACGGCCTTTTCGAGGGCATCGGCGGCCTGGATGGCTGTCGCGGTGCCTTTGAACTTGTCGGGGGCTATGAGAATGCGTCGTTTCACCAGGACAAAGTTAACAAGTAAATCCCGTTTGCGAAAAACATTTAAAAAGTATAAATTTGCAGGCTCTACTATAGCACGGAAAATCAATTAATATCAAAATAACCGTATGAAAAATTACACTTCCGACAAGATTCGCAACATCGTCCTGCTTGGCGGCACACGTTCCGGCAAGACCACCCTTGCCGAAACCATTCTCTTCGAAGGGAAAGTCATTGACCGCCGCGGCAGCGTCGAGGCAAAGACCACCGTCTCCGACAACACCGAGGTTGAGCAGATCTACCAGCGTTCCATCTATTCCACCCCGTTCTATGCGGAGTTCATGGACCATAAGTTTAACTTTATCGACGCTCCGGGTGCCGACGATTATATCGGCGGTGTCATTTCGGCCTTCAAGGTCTGCGATGCCGGCGTGATGCTCGTCAACGCACAGCAGGGTGTCGAGGTCGGCACGGAGATCCACGGCCGTTATGCCGAGCAGTACAAGATGCCGATCGCTATCGGTGTCAACCAGCTGGACGCTGAAAAGGCCAACTGGGACGCAACCGTCGATTCGCTGCACCAGGCATTCGGCAAGAAGCCGGTCGTGCTGCAGTATCCGGTCAACCCGGGTCTGGCATTCGACAGCTTCATCGATGTGACCACCATGAAGATGTACAAGTTCAAGGACGAGAACGGCACCCGCGAGGAGCTGGCCATTCCCGCCGGTGAACAGGCAAAAGCGGAAGAGATGCACGCAGCCCTCATTGAAATGGCCGCTGAGGCTGACGAGGAGCTGATGGAAAAATTCTTCGACGCCGGCGACCTCACTCCGGAAGAGATGCACAAGGGTCTGAACATCGGTTTTGCATCCGGTGAAATCTACCCGGTCTTCTGCCTCTCCGCCAAGAAGGATATCGGCGTGAAGCGCCTGATGGAATTCCTCATCGAGGTGGCTCCCGCCCCGAAGGAAGACCCCAAGGGTCCGACCTCGCTCTTCGTCTACAAGACCGCTGTCGAGCCGCACCTGGGCGATGTTTCCTACTTCAAGGTCATCTCCGGTAAGATCACCGAGGGTCAGGATGTCGTGAATGTGGACAACGGTTCCAAGGAGCGAATCACCGCCCTCTTTGCCGTAGCCGGCAAGAAGAAAGAGAAGGTCACCGAACTCGTCGCCGGCGACATGGGTTGCACCGTGAAGCTCAAGGCCGTCAAGTCCGACCAGACCCTCAACCAGCCGGGTTACGACAAGGCTGTCGAGCCGATCGTCTTCCCGCAGGCCAAGTACCGCGCAGCCGTCAAGGCCGTGGACGAGAAGGACGAGGAGAAGCTGGGCGAAGCGCTCAACCGCCTCGCTGCAGAAGACCCGACCATCCGCGTCGAGTACTCCAAGGAGCTCAAGCAGACCATCATCAACTGCCAGGGCGAACAGCACATCAACGTCCTCAAGTGGCGCATCAACAACGACTACAAGATCAACATCGAGTTCCTCGCGCCGAAGATCCCGTATCGCGAGACCATTACCAAGGTGGCCAACAGCACCTACCGTCACAAGAAACAGTCCGGCGGTGCCGGCCAGTTCGGTGAGGTGACCCTGCTGATCGAGCCGATCGTGGAGGGTGTCGAGACCACCGGCAAGTTCAAGATCGACGGCAAGGAGCAGGTGATGAACATCAAATCCAAGGAAGAGTTCGAACTGCCTTGGGGCGGCAAGTGGGAGTTCTACAACTGCGTCGTCGGCGGTGCCATCGACGCCAGCTTCATGCCGGCCATCAAGAAGGGTATCACCCAGAAGATGGAAGAGGGTCCGCTCACGGGTTCCTACGCCCGCGACATCCGCGTCTTCGTCTATGACGGTAAGATGCACCCGGTGGACTCCAAGGAAATCGCCTTCATCATCGCCGGCCGTAAC
>JAEEGJ010024814.1_pt1 | contig 12384 bp, 10 predicted proteins | sample 8958761 | NCBI WGS metagenome assembly JAEEGJ01 (sample SAMN16246546, study PRJNA631951) | gut metagenome | biome: gut microbiome; feature: rumen; material: RS-attached | host: Bos | place: Iran: Karaj | collected 2018-10 | reverse complement strand
CGGGAATCCTTGCGATGTTTGCGCGTCGTAAGGGTGCAAGTCTTGCTGTAGGTACGGAAATCGATCCGCTTACGATTCCTTGCATTGCGGAAAACTTTGAACGCAATGGCTTTGGCGAAAGCGACTGCGTGCTCGGATTCCTGGATGCGTTCAAGGACGGAACGAAGTTTGACGTGATTCTCTGCAACATGATTCGCAGCGAGCTTTGGCCGCTTCGCGACGACATCGAAGATTTGCTTGCCGAAGGCGGTGAACTTATTATTAGTGGACAGCTTGTCACTGAAAAGGATTACATCCTCAAATGGTTCGAAGAAGCCGGCTTCAAAGTCTCCATCGAACGCGAGAAGGGTGAGTGGTGGAGTGTCTTGGCGACAAACGCAAAAGGCGAGAGTCGCGACCAAGCGTAGCTTGGGCATGACCGAGCCTCGGCGTTTGGCAATCCACGAAGTGAGATTGCAATGGTGGAGCGTGCTTGCACACTCCTAAATGAGCCCGAAAAGGCGACAAACGCTTGATTGAATTGTCATGCCGGCCGTTGTGCCGGCATCGCCATTTTTAGTAGAACTGTAACTGGATCCTTCGGGACGTTGCCCCTCAGGATGACGGTAGGGTGACTGTCCCGGCGGCGGTCCCGCCATCACTTTTTAAACGAAGGTTTCTTGAAGCCCTTGCCGTGTGAGCGGCGGCTGGCGAGATTTATCTCGCCGCTGTTGAAGCGGTTCTTGTCTTCGATATTGCGGTGCTCGCGGAACGGAGCATTCTGCTGATTTCCGCGGCGGCTATCAAATGCATTCCCGTGGCGGTCTCCGTTGCGGTCGAAATCTCGGCGGTCATCAAATCGGCGCTCACTGTGGAATCCGCGGCGTTCTTGGCGTTCTCCTTCGCGTTCGAAGCGGTCGCGACTCTCGTTGAATCCGCGACTTTCTCTAAAGCGATTGTCACGCGGTTCATACCCGTCATCGCGCCAACGATTCTTGACTTTTTCTTTTTTCGGGCGTAACGCATTCGTGCGTTCGTCGCGCTTTTGCATTTCGCGGTTGCGGAAGTCCTCGTTCTGTTCGCGTTCCTTGCTCGGGAAGTATTCTTTGCCTTCGGCCATTGCGGTACGGCTCAGTAGCAAGCGGCTGACTTTCCCCATCTTGAGGCGTTCCAGAACTTCTCGCAAGTGTGGGCGGTTTGCCGGAATATACCAGAAGAAGAACTGCTTCTGGTTCGCTTTTTCTTCGGGCGTTTTTGCGACAAAGAGCGGCTTTCCGTCCGGCGTCATTTCGGCGTAGAACATCTCGGTCGCGATGGTCATCGGCGTTGGCGTAAAGTCTTGCACTTGTTCCAACTGGAAACCCAATTGCTTTGTTTCGAGTGCAAGTTCGGCCATGTCGGCTTCGGTGCATCCCGGATGGCTACTGATAAAGTACGGAATCAGTTGCTGTTTTTTGCCGATGCGCTTGCATTCGTCGTCAAAGAATTCCTTGAACTTGTGGAACAGCGTAAAGCTCGGCTTGCGCATCAGTTTCAGCACGGCGTCGCTCGTGTGTTCGGGCGCTACTTTCAAGCGGCCACTCACATGGTAGTCGATGAGTTCGCGGGCGTATTCTTCGTGGTCCTTGCGGAGTTCTTCGTCATCGGTCTCCTGTAAGAGCATATCGTAACGAACGCCGCTTCCGATGAACAGGTGCTTCACTTTCGGATGGTTGCGCACTTCGCGGTAAAGGCTCAAAATTTCGGCGTGATGCGTGTCCATGTTATCGCAAATCTTAGGCGTGAGGCAACTTGCTCGGGCACATTTTTGGCAACGGCTCGGGTCGCGGCCACGCATATTGTACATGTTCGCACTGGGACCGCCGAGGTCTGTAATCGTTCCGGCAAAGCCTTCCATATTCGTCACGATTTCGACTTCGCGCAGAATGCTTTCGCGGCTGCGACTCGCGATGAACTTGCCCTGGTGCGCGTTGATGGCGCAGAAACTGCAACCGCCAAAACAGCCACGGTGCGTGTTGATGCTGAACTTGATCATGTCGAACGCCGGAATGTTGCCACGTTTCTTGTAGCGCGGGTGCGGTTCGCGGGCGTAGGGGTATTCAAAGCTTTCGTCGAGTTCGCCGTATTCCATCGGCGGGTACGCGGGATTGATCACCACGGTCTGCTCGGCGACATCTTGCAGAATGCGGTGCTGGAACCACTTGTTGCATTCGATGTCTACCCTGCGGCAGTTCTCGATTTGGTTCCTCTTGCTTTCCAGGCATTCTTCGTAGCTGTACAACCGCAAGTCTTCCCACTTGCTGTTTTTGGGAACATTCCCCTTAGGCGCCAAATAGGCGGTTTGCGGAACGGAATTCAGGCTTGAAAACGGAACGCCTTTTTTGAGCAAACGAACGATTTCTTTCAGCGGCTTTTCGCCCATGCCGTACACGAGAATGTCGGCCTGCGTATCGAAAAGAATGCTCGGCTTGAGTTTGTTGCTCCAGTAGTCGTAATGCGTCACGCGGCGCAAGCTCGATTCGAGGCCGCCAATGAGTAGTGGCACGTCGGGGTAGAGCTTCTTCAAAATTTTTGCGTAAGTGTATGTCGCATAATCGGGGCGGAAGCCCGCCTTGTTCCCTGGCGTAAAGGCGTCGTCACTGCGGAGGCGCTTTGCGGCGGTGTAGTGGTTTACCATGGAATCCATGCCGCTCGAAATGGCAAAGAAAAGTCTCGGAGTGCCAAGCTTCTTGAAATCGCGCAAGTCATCGCGCCAGTTCGGCTGCGGCAAAATCGCTACGCGCAAACCCTCATGTTCCAAAAGTCGTCCGACAACCGCATGCCCAAAGCAGGGGTGGTCCACGTAAGCGTCGGCGCTGATGATAATCACGTCAACGTAATCCCAACCGAGTTCGTCCAGGTCTTCTTTGCAAATGGGTAAAAATCGAGGATCGTACATAGTCAAACCTATTTACTCAGCGTACCCTTTTACGCAACGGACAGAAAGCCCAGTTTCTTTGTCTGTAGCTCCGTAAAGTATCGTATTTTCGCTTTCCTGTAACAATGCGGCAAATGCGTAAAATGAAAGCGTGTCTGTTGCGGACCACAAGAACGCTGCTTCGTTGAGAGCGACAGAGGTCTTGTCAAAAATGACTCCTGCACCGATGACCGAAAATCCGAGCGCGTTCTCTTTTTCAATGTCTTCATTCCAGGTACTTGTCGATTTCAGTTTATTGCCGACACAATCATATGCCCATGTCCCGTCATCCAGGAGTTCTTCATCGCAGGCGTTGTCTGTCAGGAGTTCTTTCCACTCCTCCGACGTGGGCAAGTGCCAACCTTCCGGGCAAACTTTTTGTGCGGCCTGCCAGGTGTAAAGCCTTCCGTATTTTTCGCAGTTCTGGGGGTTGTTGTTGTAGCACCAGCTCGCGCTCGCGGAATCTGTGCTGACGCTGAAAATCATGTTTTGCGCCGTCCATACATGGTTGCTGATGACAATGGTACGGTAAACCCGGTTGTCACGGCTGTCTAAAAGTTCTCCGTAAGAGACGTCCGGATTCAGGAATTCAGTGGTGACGCAGTCGTATATGTCGCAGTCGTAAAAGCGGAGCGCGGCACTGGATTTGGGCGTGTTCGAACTGGAACTCGCTACGGAACTGGACGACTCGCTGCTCGATGAAATTACGGATGAAGATGCCGGCTTGGAACTGCTGGAAGATTGTTTTGCCTTGCTTGACGAATACTTTACTTTGATTGAAGATGAACTATTGATTTCGACCTGATTCGAAAAGAAAATGGGAACTTTTGTCGAACGGGAGAAGGCACTGATAGGAATCTCGCTGGAGGAGGACTCTTCTATGATTGAGATGGCATCGGATGAACTGGAATCTTCGTGCGCTTGGGCGACATCATCGCTGCAGGCTGCTGCAACGATGCATAAAAAAGCGGCGAATATGTAAATCCAAGTCCTAACCATTTTATAGAAGTATATAAAATAACGCCCTTTATGTCATCCCTTTATTGTCCGCGAATGGGGACGGAATCTTCTTTGCATCGCGTTCTTCCGCTTCGCGCATGGAATAGACGCACCCGCAAAAGTTTTGCCGGTAGAGATTGTAATCGTGCGACAGTTGGATAGAGCGCTTGTATCCGCCTTTTTTCTTGAAATCGCTCGGGAGCCGCCTGATGCCGTAAATATCGCACTGTTCCTGGACGACCTCGTTGAGCACTTGCGCATCTTTCATCGGGCTGATGGTGAGTGTCGTGGTAAAGTAGTCGCAGTTCAGTTCCTTGGCGAGCCGTGCGGATTCCGAAAGACGAAGTTCGAAGCACTTGCGGCAGCGCTTGCCGCCTTCGGGTTCTTTTTCGAGTCCACGGGCGACATCGTAAAATTTTTTCGGGTCGTAATCGCCTTCGATTAACGTGACCGGATACTTTGTCTTAAACTCCGCGACGAACCGCTTGATTTCGCTTACACGGTGCTGGTATTCTTCGGCGGGCGCAATGTTCGGGTTGTAATAGAAAAGAGTAATCTTGAAATATTGCGAAAGGTATTCGATAGTGTAGCTGCTGCACGGCGCACAACACGCATGCAGCAAAAGCGTCGGCACTTCGCCCGTACGCTCAAGCCTGCGGATGATGCGGTCCAAATCGACTTGGTAATTGTGCTTTGGCTGTTGCTTGTTGTCCATTGATGCAAATGTAGAATTAAATGGGCGATGGGTAATGTTACCTTTTGTGATTTAAAACGGCAAATTGCCTTCGTCTTCATCAAGAACGTTAATTCTTTTTATTTGGGCTTCCGTCATTTGCAATGTTTCTGCAGCGTCTTTTGCAGAAATTCGTTCTTCTTGGTAAAGTTCTAACACAACATCTCTGAGATGCTCGTCTTCAAAACGATATAACTGTGGAGAAATTTCAAAAGGTTCGAAATGTCCTTTGAAACTATGATGATATTTATTTGTGTACATCGCTCTGAATTTGCGTAAAACGGTATCGTAATCGGTGGAATATCTGTTGCAATATTGATGCAACGCTGTTCCGTAGCTTACTTTGTATTTCTGTTTTAAATTCATGATTGCTTCTATAAAGCCGAAATTACGTGTGTCTTTAACGGCTTCATATACGCATTCCATTGGGCAAAGAAGTTCTCCGGCGAATTCATTGGCTTCTGTTTCTTCTTTTGAATCTTTTTTATCTAGTGTCTCTGGACTTTTGTAGGAATCTTTATGCAACAAAAGATGTCCTAATTCATGCGCAATGGTGAAAATTTTTCTTTCGACGTTGGGTATGGAACTGTTTATGATTATGGCGGGGCCACCGTCTTTTTCATTGACGGATGCTCCGAAAGTTTTTTCAATTTTAAAGTCAAAGTGGAAAAATTTAATTCCAAGAATTTTAATTACGGAGCAGATGTTTATTATTGGTTCGTTTGACTGTAGATCCGCGCTTTCTCTAACATAGTGGGCCGCATCGTATGGACTGTTAAATGAGGGAATGTTGTTGATGTAGGCAAGCCTATTTTGCGCCATGTCTTCGAGTAGGGAATATTCCTTCAGTTTTTTCTCTGTGGTAAATAAAAGATTATCTCTGTGGGCGGATTCTTTGGAGTTTAAAGCATAATAGGTTCGAAAACGGAATGACGAAAATTTTGGTTTCTCGGCAAAGAGGTCTATCATCCCGATGTTAAGTGCTCCTGCAATAGCGCTTAAAATGGATAAGCGAGGGTCGGAGTTATCGTTTAATAAGTTGGAGAGCGTAGCAGGGCTTATTTCCGCTTTCTTCGCAAGAGACGGAATGGTGTGTCCGTTTAGTTTCATGTAACGGCGAATGTTGTCTATTAGAGAATCCCGAATCATATGATTAATATAGAATAATTATATAAAAAATCAATAAAATATCTATAAAATTTAGAAATAATTCAGAAAAATATAAAAAATTATTTAAATTACTTGCAAATGTTCATTTTTATGTTGCTTTTTGGAGTATAATGTATTATATTAACATGTAACAAAAAAGCTCCAAGACTGTACCACCAGTCTCGGAGCAAGCACCTTGGGATGTTGCCATCCAAAGTCCCCTTTGACAATGATAGCAACTTCCGAAGGGTAAAACAAGCCTTTGCATGTGCAAGGGCGTTCCAATAAGGAGGTTTGCTATGATAGCAACCGTTTTTTTGATGTATTGCCACCGGGCAAGCGTCCTTTTGAGTCATTCAACCGAAGGGGGCTTGTATGGGTGGTGGTAGCGGAGTACGTGCAGGTCATGCGTATAGATTGCCAGTGTTAAACGGATCATTCGCAAGTGAGCTGTTTAGAAAGCAGGAAGAACGAGGTGTCTTCCAAATGGAAATTCCATTTCCGGAATTTGAACAATCTGCTTATAGCAAATCCATGTCTTCGCGTGAGGCTTTGGATTTATCCCGTCCTCCCAAATACCCCAGAAACTCGCTTTCTGAGCTTAGTGGTACAGAAGGGTGGAACGAAGGCGCTGTAAAACATCTATTTTTAGGGGAAGTCAAAACAAACTCAAAAGGAGAAAAAGTAGCTTCGGGTTTTCACTATGGACAAATTCGAAATAACGGGAATCGAATCATCCGAAGAAGAATGACTCGTACTAATGAGCATGGTCTATACCAAGCGAATGTTGTTATAAACGGCGTCCGAAAGAAAGCGTTTTCGACTTTTTTCCCAAGAGAATGGTCTCCGCAACAGGTTGTGAATGCGGTTAATGTGGCTGCCAGAAATGGGAAACGGAGCGGAAATGACAGAGTCCTCGGAAGTTATCAAGGAATAAAAATAGTCATCAATTACAAACAAGGAAAAATTGCATCGGCCTATCCGATTATGGAGGAAAAATGAACTACAAAATAGACTATCTGGATTTCGGTGACGGACACCCTCTGATGCGTTTTGCTATTGAAGGAAATCAGGTTCTTGATACTTTCTTCGCCACGGATGTTTTGCAGTTCTCTGATTTGTTGATTCGAACAATCAACAAGGTTTTAAAAGGCAAAAGCAACCAAGAGGATTGTTCCTTTAATCAATGTTCTATTCGCATTGAAAAGGATAAAACTTCGATTGAAGATATTTATGCCGATGATGCTTCAAAAGCCTGTTGCGAGGTCTCGACAATAGAGCTTCTTGAGTTAATCAAGGAATGGCATAAGCAAAATAAGTTGCTGCAGAAAAAATAAATAAGCGGAAAAAACCTACACAAGGAGAGTCTATGACCATAGACTTGTTTCATGGGTATTCGTCAGGAATCCATACGCTAGACATTCCGACTATTCTTTTTTCAAAGACTGTCAAAGAACCGTCTTTCGAGGAAATGCTCTTGTTCTTTGAAGCGGATGCGAAGTTTAAAAGGATTCGCAATAATACGGCTTATTGGATAGATTTTGTTTCGGGGTATCCGATATCATCTTCTCCAGATTTTAGCATCTATTGGTCGATGAGCCTAGAAAAGCAGAAACAAAATAAGGACTTTAACCTATGGTTTGGAAGAGAAGTTCAAAAGAAGAATCCGAACTTGATTTTCAATGTCCGATTTGGAGATGCTCTTTCTTATGACTTTTGCTTTGATGGCTTTCCGCAAAATTCTATCGTCATGGTCGGGACGCATGGTTGCATAAAGCGTTACGACGAGCGTCTTGTTTTCAGGGCGGGTTTCAGTGAGCTTGTTCGACGTTTGTCTCCTACCGTAGTTGTTGTATATGGTCGAACTCCGTTGGACATTTTTGGAGATTATGTTTCGCGTGGAGGAGTGGTTCTGCGTATTCCAAGTGAATTTGAGAAAAAACATCCGTAATTTGCTATTGCCGGACAGTCAAAGCCCGGCAATTATCTATATTCACGGCATGGCTTTTTAGTTGCATCGGCGGTTGTGTGCCGGTCGGGTAACGGGCTACCAGTTTTTAGAGTTGTTGCTCTTATTCTCTCCAATGAAATCCGCTAAAATTTCAAAGTAAACGAGAGTAAGGCGAACGCTCACGTCCCTATGGGGCGTGGGTCGTTCGTGCTTGTAGTTTACTGGGCTTTTAGCGGAGCCTCATTGGTTGCAAGTCGGATGACTCCACGCCTTTTTTGTATGCTCTAGTCATTCTAGAGCGCAAGGCGTGATAGAATCCACTTGCAAGAGGGTAAGGGTTAAAACAGAACCTTTAACCTTTTTGTACATGAGGCCCCCATGCCCTCGCTGACCTGGATTGGCAAAGACGCCGTTTTGAATCACCACCTGGATGTCCCTTATCGGGTTCTGGAAAAGAAATACGATTTTGGCAACGGCGAGCCGGGCAACAAGATTATCCACGGTGATAACTTGGAAGCGCTCAAATCTCTGCTCCCTGAATACGAAGGTCGTGTCAAGTGCATCTACATCGATCCTCCGTATAACACGGGCAACGAGAACTGGGTCTATAACGACAATGTGAATAGCCCGAAAATCAAGAAGTGGCTGGGGCAGGTGGTAGGGAAGGAATCCGAGGACTTGACCCGTCACGACAAGTGGCTTTGCATGATGTATCCTCGCCTTAAGTTGTTGCAAAAATTGTTGAGCAACGACGGGGCGATTTTTATTAGCATCGACGACAACGAGCAGGCTAATCTGAAGTTAGTTTGTGATGAAATATTTGGGGCTGGGAATTTCGTTGCGAATGTATTATGGCATAAAAATTACGCGTCTTCAAATGATTCAAAAACTTTTTCTAATGTGTTGGATTGTCTTTTGATATATCAAAAAACGAATCGTTTCTGTAGGAACCTATTGCCTCGTACTGAAAAGCAAAATATTTTATATAAATACGATAGTAATGATGGAAAAGGCCGTTGGAGATCAGACAATTTATCTGTTAAAACATATTCGGCAAATTATGATTACCCAATTACGAATCCTAAAACGGGAGTAACTTATAATCCACCAAAGGGCCGTTGCTGGATGACGAATCAGGAAAGAATGCAGGAATGGATAAATGAAACTCGCGTATATTTTGGCTTAAATGGTAATGGAGCCCCTCAGTTAAAAAGATACCTATCAGAAGTTCAACAAGGTGTTGTGCCAACAACATATTGGTCTTATGATGAATGCGGTCATAATGATGAGGCTCGAAAAGAAGTAAAAGCAGTGTTTGCTCCCAATAATCCTTTCGACACTCCAAAGCCGACTCGATTGATTGAGCGTATTCTTCAAATTGCCACTGACAAATCCTCCATCATCCTCGATTCCTTCGCAGGTTCCGGCACTACAGCTCACGCGGTGTTGAACTTGAACAAACAAGATAGCGGCAACCGCAAGTTCATTCTTGTTGAAATGGAAGATTACGCCGAAACAATCACCGCCGAACGAGTTCGCCGTGTTATCGACGGCTATGGCGAAGGAAAAAATGCCATTGAAGGCACCGGAGGCTCATTCGCCTACTACGAACTGGGCCCTGAACTATTGAAGGATGGTTTTATCAACGAAAACGTTCCTGAGCAGACCATCCGCGAATACCTCTATTACACCGAAACAAACCATGCTTTGCCGCAAAGCAACAACGGGCATCCGGCACATTTGGGGAACTTCGAAGGCGTCGCCTACTATTTCCTTTACAGCAAATCGGAAACAACTACGCTGGATTCTGAATTTCTCGCTTCCATCTCAGAAAAGGCAGAACGCTATGTAATCTATGCGGACAACTGCATCTTGCCGCAAAAATTCCTTTTCTCGCACGATATCACCTTTAAGAAAATACCGCGGGATATCCGGAGGTTCTAATGATTCTTAAGCAATACCAGAAAGACATTATCGAAGATTTGACCCGCTATTTGGGGATTCTCCAGAGAACAAAGAACATCCCGGAGAGTTTCAATGAATTCTGGCGGCTGCATCCACGGACTCCGCTCACTCCGTTCCCCGGCGAAATTGTGGAACCCTACAAGAATAACATTGCAGGCGTGCCTCATGTGTGTTTGAAGGTTCCTACTGCTGGTGGAAAGACTTTCATTGCTGCCAATGCGTTGCGTCCGATTTTTTCAATTTTTCCACAGGATCACGCTAAAACGGTGGTGTGGTTGGTTCCGTCAAATTCCATACTTGAACAGACGATTCGCAATTTTTCGAACCCGGAGCATCCTTATCGGGAACAGTTGAATGCGGATTTCGGAAACCGAGTGGAAGTTTATGACAAGACTGCTCTTTTGCAGGGTGCTGGTTTCAACGCATCTTCTGTAAAGGAAAACTTGTCCCTTTGCATTCTCAGTTTTGATAGTCTGCGGAGCCGCAACAAGGATAATCGCAACGCATACAAAGAAAACGGCAACTTGTTGTCTTTTGCGGATTCGAGCAACGAGGAAGTCTCGCTGATGAACGTTTTTCAGCGGCTGAACCCTGTAATCGTTGTAGATGAGAGCCACAATGCGGAAAGCGAACTGAGTGTCGATATGCTCAAACAGCTGAATCCGAGTTTTATTTTGGACTTGACGGCGACTCCACGAAAGAACAGCAATATAGTGAGTTTCACCAGCGCCTTTGAGCTCAAGAAAGAAAGCATGGTCAAGTTGCCCGTGATTGTCTATAATCATCAGAGCAAGGACGAAGTCGTGAATTCGGCGTTGGAACTTCGTGCCCGCTTGGAAGATGCCGCAATCGAGGCTCAAAATCAGGGTGGAGCGCCTATTCGCCCCATCGTTCTTTTCCAGGCGGAACCCAAGACTAAAGAAGACAACGCCACTTTCGATAAAATCAAGACGATGCTTCTTGGAAAGGGAATCACGGAAAGTGAAATCAAGATAAAGACTGCCGATAAAAATGAATTGGCCGGTGTGGATTTGATGTCTTCGGATTGTGAAGTCCGTTACATCATTACGGTGAACGCTCTGAAAGAAGGCTGGGATTGTCCTTATGCGTACATTCTTGCTTCGCTTGCCGACAAGAACTCCGCTGTGGATGTGGAACAGATTCTCGGAAGGGTGCTGCGGTTGCCTTATACCCGTAAAAATCCGAACCCGATGCTGAACATGAGTTATGTGCTTACGGCATCGAACAAGTTCTTGGATACCGTGCAGAATGTGGTGGAAGGTTTGAACCGCGCAGGCTTCAGCGGCAAGGACTACAGAATTGCGGATACGCAGGTGGTCAACGATTTGCCTAGTGCACCTGCCGCACCGTCGCCAGTCGATTTGTTGACGTCGATTTCACCGGAAACGCAAGCGCCTTCGGCAAATGGCTTTGGCAGAATCATGCCAACAGCAACAAGCTGGAATCCTGGGGCGAGCACTAGTCCTGCAAGCTCTGCCGTGCAAGACATAGAACGCTTGGCAAGGCAAGAAAACGAAACGATGGAAAAGCAAATCCAGGAGAGTAAATCTTCTGGAGTCGCCCCGACACCTGCAGATTTGGAGAAGCAAGTGAAAAACGCACACATCAAGGAAAACTTCATCGAAAGTGCAAGTGGAATTTGCCTGCCTAAATTCTTTATGAACATGGATGGCATTGAAAACGACTTGTTCGGTCTCTGTGAAATGGAATTTGAAAAGGACATGCTCCTGAAAAAATTCCCGCTTCGTACCTGCGACACATCTATCAACTTTGACAACGTAGATGCGGAGATATACAAAGTCGATTTGGACGAAAATACCAAGGACAATACGCCGACCTTCTGCAAAGTAGGGAAGGATGTTCAAACAAGTCTCGCACAATGGATTTTAAGTATCAAGGATGTCGAAAGCAAACGCAAAAAATGCGCCGAATTGTTAGTGGGACTTGTCGGGAAAATGTACCCCATTCCTGACCAAGAAATCAAGATATACATTGAACGCGTCTTGGAATCATTCGATGACGCCGCATTCAACCATATGCTGAATAACTCCGCCCCATACGCCGCAAAAATCAAGGCTGCCATCCAAAATCACGCCGACACCTATGTTCACAAAGAATTCCTTAGCAAAGTCGATTCAGACAAAATCATTTTAAAGCCGACCTATACATTCAAAAAACAGAAACCCTACTCAGCAAAGGGCAAGAGCATCGCCAAGGGACTGTACGAACCGGAAGAAAGCTTCAACAATTTTGAAGCGGAAGTCGTAAATGAACTCGCAAACCTGGATAACGTGGAGTTTTGGACCCGCAACAAGGAACGGGCCGATTTCTGTATCAACGGATTCATTAACCACTATCCCGATTTCATCATCAAGACGAAAAAAGGTAAAATCGTCCTGCTGGAAACCAAGGGCGACCATTTGGATGCCGCTAAGAAAATTGAACTCGGGAATCTATGGGCGTCAAAGGCTGGCAATGAATATCGCTACTGCTTAGTTTATGAAGATCGCAACGTCGAAGGCGCCTACACCAAGGAAAAATTCTTGAGCCAAATGAGGAGTTGGTAATTCAAGAAATGGTATGCGATAACAAGAGCGACGAACTCCGCCGCAATGCGTTGCTGTTGTACCC
>JAEEGJ010024810.1_pt1 | contig 12386 bp, 10 predicted proteins | sample 8958761 | NCBI WGS metagenome assembly JAEEGJ01 (sample SAMN16246546, study PRJNA631951) | gut metagenome | biome: gut microbiome; feature: rumen; material: RS-attached | host: Bos | place: Iran: Karaj | collected 2018-10 | reverse complement strand
CGCTGTCATCATGATCAAGGAGGAATTATAGTGAGAAGTTTAAGAGACGTAAGTATCGGTGAAACCGTAAAGGTCGTGAAGATCCATGGTGAAGGCGCCATAAAGCGCAGGATAATGGACATGGGCATCACTAGACACGTGGAGATCTATGTAAGGAAGGTAGCTCCGCTGGGAGACCCGGTAGAGATCACTGTCAGAGGCTATGAGCTTTCGATAAGGAAAGCAGACGCCGAGAAGATAGAAGTTGAATGATATTTTTTTGCCCTGAGGTTAGCAAATGCTAACCAATAATCCTCAAGGATTGGGGCTTTATGGAAAGGAATTATTATGGATATTAGGATCGCACTGGCCGGAAACCCAAACAGCGGAAAGACCACACTGTTCAATGCCCTTACGGGATCGAATCAGTTCGTCGGAAACTGGCCCGGAGTAACGGTCGAGAAGAAGGAAGGAAAGCTGAAGAAGCATGAGGATGTGATAATCACCGACCTTCCGGGAATCTACTCCCTTTCTCCATATACTCTGGAGGAAGTGGTGGCAAGGAACTATCTCATCGAGGAAAGACCCGATGCGATAATCAACATCATTGACGGAACGAACCTCGAGAGGAATCTGTATCTCACGACACAGCTGACGGAGATAGGGATCCCGGTGGTAGTCGCCATCAATATGAGCGACCTGGTCGAGAAGAAGGGGGACAGGATCAATATAGAGAACCTTTCCAGGGAACTTGGCTGCAAGGTCGTGGAGATATCCGCTCTTAAGGGAACGGGCATCGACAAGGTGGCTGAAGAGGCCATAAAAGCGGCTAAGAGCACGAAGACCGTCCCTATGCACAGATTCTCAGGCCCCGTAGAGCATGCCATAGCACATATCGAAGAAGCTGTCGTCCACGGAATGCCCGAAGAACAGCAGAGATGGTACGCCATAAAGGTGTTCGAGAGAGATGAGAAGGTGATCGAACAGCTTAAGCTGGACAAGGAGACTCTGGATCATATAGAGCAGGGTATAGTCAATGCCGAGAAAGAACTGGACGATGATTCAAGCTCCATCATCACAAATGAGAGATATGTATATATCGGAGAGATACTGAAGACATGTCTCAAAAAGAAATCAAACGTAAAGCTTACGGTATCCGATAAGATAGACAAGATCGTCACTAACAGATGGCTCGGACTTCCGATATTCGCACTCGTGATGTTCCTCGTATACTACATATCCATGGTAACGGTGGGTACTGCTGCGACCGACTGGGTAAACGATGGGGTCTTTGGAGACGGTTTCCATCTTTTCGGCATAGGATCAAAGGCATATGAAGAAAAGAGCAAAGAATTTACGGATGCCAGAAATGCCATAGACGCATTCGTTGCTCTCGGAGGAGAAGGTGCAGAGGAACTCGAAGGAATTCTCGACAGCGAGTCCGAGGATTTCGACGCGGAAAAGGCATATGAGGCTCTTAAAGAATATGCTTCACAGTACAGTGCTGCAGACAAGGCAGTGATCACGGTAGAAGATGAAGAGACCCTCCAGCCGGAAGACCTTGAATTCACCGGAAAAGACCTCAGTGAAGCAATAGAGACATTCAAAAAGTATGAAGGAGCCGAGCCGGACCCGGCAGAGGACGGAGTCTGGGTAGAAGGAATACCGGTGCTCGTGGAGAAGGGACTCGATGCGATAAACTGCGCAGACTGGCTGAAGAGCCTGATACTTGACGGAATAGTGGCAGGTGTCGGAGCAGTCCTCGGATTCGTTCCTCAGATGCTGGTGCTGTTCCTTCTCCTCGCCATACTCGAATCCTGCGGATATATGGCAAGGATCGCATTCGTGCTCGACAGGATATTCCGCAGATTCGGTCTGTCCGGAAAAACCTTCATCCCGATACTTGTGGGAACCGGCTGCGGTATCCCGGGAATAATGGCCTCCCGTACCATCGAGAACGAGAGAGACAGAAGGATGACCATAATGACGACAACATTCATCCCCTGCGGAGCAAAGGTGCCTTTCATAGGCATGATAGCAGGAGCTCTGTTCGGAGGTTCAGCGCTCATATCTACAGGTGCATACTTCATAGGTATGGCTGCCATAATCATATCCGGTGTCATCCTTAAGAAGACGAAGATGTTCGCGGGAGATCCTGCACCGTTCGTCATGGAGCTTCCGGAATACCATCTTCCGACGGTAGGAAACGTTCTGAGATCCATGTGGGAGAGAGGATGGTCCTTCATAAAGAAGGCCGGAACGGTGATTCTCCTCTCAACGATAGTAGTATGGTTCCTCTCTTACTTCAGCTTTGAGGGAGGTCTCCATATGATAGACAGCGAAGATATAGAGCACAGTATAATGAAGAACATCGGAGATGCATTCGCTTGGATATTCGCTCCTCTCGGATGGGGAGAATGGAGACCTGCCGTAGCATCAGTCACCGGTCTCGTTGCAAAAGAGAACATCGTAGGCACCATGGGTATCCTCTATGCAGAAGAGGGAAGGACAGTCTACAGCGTACTCAGAGAATCCTTCACTGCAGTGACGGGGCTTTCGTTCCTGATATTCAACCTGCTGTGTGCTCCGTGCTTTGCGGCAATAGGTGCAATCAAGCGTGAGATGAACAGTGCAAAATGGACATGGTTCGCAATTGCATATGAGTGCGGTTTTGCATATCTCGTCGCTTTCTGTGTGAACCAGATAGGTGGAGCGTTCAGCGGAAACATGAACGTGATAGGACTGATACTGTCCGTAGCGGTACTGGCATTCGCAGTTTACATGCTCTTCAAGCCATATAAAGAAGCAGAGAAACTCACTCACGACGTTAAGATAAAATAACGGAAGGAGGATCGGCATGAATCCGGCCAGCTATATCGTACTGACGGTGCTCATAGGCATCATCGCACTAATAATAACAGGCATTATAAACGACAAAAAGAAGGGCAGGACTTCGTGCAGCCACGGCTGCGAGAACTGCGCTCTTCACGGAAAATGCCAGGAACTGAAGAAGATGAGGGAACTGAGAGAAAAGCAGATATCCGGTTCCTGAGGGGCTTCAGGAGATCCTGTTACTTATGACAAAAAAGAAAGGTCGGGCACTGAGTGTCCGGCCTTTTACCGTCTTTTGAGGGATATGATTCACCAGAAATGGGGCCTTGAGGAAAAGGGTATCCTCTCCGGCTCCGGAAACTCCATTCCGAACTTTTCCACCCGGACGCTCCTGATGACGATGGGATCAACGGGGCACATTATCCGTACACCGTTCATGGGAGACGGCACTTCCCTAAGCGGAACGTTCTGCCATGAGAGTATGGTATCCATTCCCTCGAGGACCAGGCCGAAGACAGGATAATTGCCGTCGATCTTCTCTGAAAGAGCGAATGGAAAGAAGAATTCTCCGCCGGCGATGCCTTCCTCATAGCCTCCCATGGCCACTGTGCCGGGAGCAGGAGGGATATGGCGAGGACCTTTCTGCAGGGGAGCTTCGTTCCTTATCATATATTTCGCGTAGTCTCTTCCAAAGGCAGAATAGCTCATGTCGGCCACATAACCGGGGACTATCCTTTCTATCGGATGGGAGTCGAAACAGCCTTTTTCGGCAAGCCATATGAAGCTTGCTACAGTATTCGGTGCTATATCAGGGAGAAGTCTTATGACTATCCTTTCACCTGTTTCCATCGTGATCGTGCATACAGGGTCTCTTTCCATGCGGAGCCTCCTTCGATTCTATGTCATTCCGAGGGATATAGTATATAATAACAGAGATGTGAAACGGAGGGAAACATGAGGATCAGAAAGAAGCCCTATGCAAGGCCTGAGCTGGAAGCAAGTTCATTCTTCTGTCCGCGTCCTTATGAGAACAGAGGGAAATGGCGTTCTTTATTCGGAAACGAAAAACCGCTGTTCGTTGAACTCGGATGCGGCAAGGGAGGATTCATCTCCCAGATATCCGCGGCTCATATGGATGTCAACTACATCGGCATCGACATAAAGGACGAGATGGTGGTCCTTGCCAAGAGGAAGGTCCAGGCTCTTCAGGGAACGGAGGACCCGAAGAACGTCATCCTTACATGCTGGAACATAGAGAGGATAGGGGAGATGTTTTCACCCGAGGATGGGATAGATGGCCTCTACATCAATTTCTGCAATCCGTGGCCGAAGAAGAAGCATAAAAAGCACAGGCTTACCCATCCGGATCAGCTGAAGAGATATGCAGGATTCCTGAGGGACGGGGCAGAGCTCTCTTTCAAGACCGATGACGATGAGCTCTTCTCCGATACAATAGGCTATCTGGAAAATGAGAGATGGGAGATAACCATGATCTCGGAAGATCTCTCGGAAAAGCCATTCGAAGAGGATTATGAGACGGAACATGAAAAGATGTTCAGGGAGGACGGCCTTAGTATAAAAGGCCTGAAAGCGAGGTTCAGAAGATGTTCGGAGTGACAGGACTGTCATCCATACTGCTCATTATGCTGTTCATATCAGGGATGGCAACGGTGGTGACTTATGTGATAGGGCAGAAGAAGATCGCCGCCATATTCGGGGTTTTGCTTGGAGTGACGGTGATATTCAGCTTCATATTCCTCATGATGTTCATCGGAGGCTGAAATACCCCTAGACAAAAATGTAATTAGTATCCCAGTCCGGAACATACGGGTAGTGTCTCATGTAGACCCTGTAGTCCGGACATAATTTTTTTATGAAGAGGGGCAGACTGTAGAGATCTTCGCTCCTGTGATATGCGGAGACGATGAGTACGGGACGATATTTCCCGATGGTGAGCTCGGAGCCCATCAGGGATGAGAGCTCCTCACCCTCAACATCATATTTGATGAGATCGACCCTGTTTCCCGATGTTATGGTGTCTATCCTTGAAAGCGCCACCTTTTTCCCGGTGCCGACAGAGGAGTTCCTTCCGCCTCTTGAAGCGAAAGAGATCATGGAGTCCCTGTCCCCTGTACATGTGTTCCAGAGCATGGTGGAAGGAATGTCTGAAGTATTTGAAACGAGCTTTCTGAACGTTCTTATGTCCGGTTCAGCCCCGTATATCTTTCCATGTGAAGGATACAGGCTCACGAATTCCCTTATCGTATCCCCGTCATATGCTCCCGCATCGAAATAACAGGGAGCCTCTCCAATAGAGAAGAGAGAAAAGGTCTCTATTCTCGGCATCTCACATGAGAACAGTTTCTCCATGCTTCCCGTCAGTTTGTATGAGATGACGGAATCGAAGGTCCTCACGGATACGTCATCCGAAAGAAAGCTCCTCACGGTATCAAGTTCGTCTTTATGTGTGTCATAGAAGGGCTGATCGAAGACTTCCTTTCCGAAGAGAGGAAGACAGGGAGCGTATGTCTCCTGCTCGGAGGCAATCCTTTTCATGTTTCCCATGACGTCTTCAAGTGAAGAGCCGAAGGCTATGAGGACCATCATCTCCGGGAAGACATCCTTTGCTTCTGCATAGGAAGACACGGTAAATCCCCTGAAGAGCTGATGCCTCACGAAGTCATCGCTGGCAAATACCCCTTCAGGCCTTATCCCCATATCTTTCAGTATGTCTATCAGCTTGTCCGCACCGTTTCCCATTCCGTAGAGGAAGATGGGCTTGGAGGTGCTCCTGATCCTGGTCCAGACGTCCGTCATTTCTGTAAAAAACCCGTTTGTAATATAATTGAATGTGTATCTAATGATAGCACAATCGGAGGTATCAAATGAGATTTTTGCACTTGGCCGATCTTCATATCGGAAAGAGGATATACGGCATGGACCTTTTCGAAGACCAGAAGCACATCCTGGATCAGATACTTGAAAAGATCGGGGAACTTAAGCCGGATGCCGTCCTCCTTTCCGGTGACATATATGACAGGGTCCAGCCCTCATCGAGATCCATAAACATGCTGAACGACTTCATCTCGGGCATATCGGAAACAGGGACACCTCTGTTCATGATAAGCGGGAACCACGACAATCCTTCTCAGATCTCCTACCTTGGAGGCGTGCTGGAAAAGAACGGGATAATGGTCTCGATGCCGTTCGACGGAAAGCTGCAGAAGCATGTCCTTGAGGATGGGTTCGGAAAAGTGAACATATATATGCTCCCGTTCATAAGGCCTGTCCATGCAAGACAGTTCTACGGGGAAGACATCGTTACATATGAGGATGCAGTAAGGGCCGTCATAGAGAATTCCTGTGTGGATGAGCGTGAGAGGAACGTCCTGCTGCTCCATCAGTACGTTGCAGGAGCGGTCAGATGCGAGAGCGAGGATCCGGTATCCGTTGGTACTCTGGATCAGATAGGGACGGGAGTCTTCGGATCATTCGATTATGTGGCGCTCGGGCACATACATACCCCACAGAGCTTTGAAGGAAACAGGATAAGCTATCCCGGCTCCATGATGAAGTATTCCTTTGATGAGGCGGGTCAGATAAAAGGCATGATCCTCGGAGAACTGAAGGAGAAGGGAGAACTCGATACGAAGAGGATACCTCTTAAGCCATTGAGGGACGTCAGGACAGAGAAGGGAACATTCAGAGAACTGCTTAACAGAGCAGGCTCAGATGATTATATAGAAGCACAGCTTGAAGATGAACAGGCACAGATTGATGCCATGGGAACATTAAGGATCAGGTTCCCGAATCTGCTGCACCTGAGATATCTGAATATTCAGGGAAGGGATGAGGCATTCGTCCCGGAAGGAACGGACATAGAGGACAAATCGGATCTGGAACTCTTTACCGAGTTCTTCAGGATGCAGAACGGTGATGTCCCGATGAACGACAGGGAAAGAGGATACTTCTTGCAGATTCTGCAGGAGATGGAGGACAGAGGATGAGACCGGAACAGCTTACGATACAGGCTTTCGGCCCGTATGCCGGAAGAGTCGACATAGATTTCACGAAGTTCGGAGACAACGGACTATTCCTTATAACAGGAGATACGGGCTCCGGAAAGACCAGCATATTCGATGCGATCTCATTTGCCCTTTACGGAGCTCCGAGCGACATGGATGAGAAGAGGGCACGTTCCTTAAGGAGCGATTTTGCAGATCCTGAGACGGAGACGTTCGTGGAACTCGTCTTCACCCAGAGGGACAGGAGATACAGGATAAGACGGAGTCCACAGCAGGAGGTGGCGAAGAAGAGGGGAACCGGTACCACTTCAAGACAGGCCACCCAGGAGTTCACAGAGGTGGGCTCGGGAGAGATCCTGACAAAGATCGGAGAGATAGAGGACAGGATATCGGAGATAATAGGCCTTGAGAGCGGACAGTTCGCCAGGACCGTCATGATTGCCCAGGGCGATTTCCGGCAGATACTCGTTGCAGGGAGCGAGGAGCGAAGAAAGATCTTCCAGAAGATATTCGATACTGCACATCTTGAGAGGATGGGGCAGATAGCAGGAGAACACGTGAGCGAACTGAATGCCGCTCTCAGGGATACCTCAAACGTATACAGGACGGCAGCCTTTGGCTTTTACGCAGACGGGGAGGCAAGGGCTTTCATAGATGAGCATAAGGACCATCCGAACCTTTACCTAGAGCTTTACCGGTTCATGGGGGAAGAGAACGCACGGTACAGCAATCTGCTTCATGAGAAGAGAGAAGAGGCTGAGAAGCTGGAAGACAGCATCAGAAAGATCGAGGCGGAGAAGAACGAGCTCAAGAGGATCAACAGACTGTTCTCCGACAGAAGGGACAGCAGGAGTGAACTTGAAAGGCTGTCTGAAAAGGACGATGAGATAAAAGCTCTTAAGGACAGAACAGCTGCCGCAAGGGAGGCTCAGAGCCTAAGCGGTACAGTTGAACGCTATAGGACCCATGTAAGGGATATGGGCCGTCTTTCGGAGGAGATCCAAAATGACGGGAACAGCCTCAGGGAAGAAAAGAGAAGAGAGGCTGAAAAGCAGGAGGAGCTCCGTCAGCTCACACTGAAGGATGAGGAAACAGATCAGAAAGAGGCGAGGATAAGGAACCTGGAGATAATAGAGCCTCATGTCAGAAAGGGCAGGGAGGACCATGAATATCTGGAGAGAAACGTCGAAAAACTTGAAAGAGCGAGGGAAGAGAAGAGCCTTGCCAAAGACGAATACGATTCGGCATATCTCAGAAATCTGAGCGGAAGAGCATCCCTGCTTGCAAAGGATCTTGCAGAAGGGAAACCATGCCCTGTCTGCGGTTCTCTCACACATCCTGCTCCATGTATATTTGATGACACTATTCCTACGGACGAGGAAGTAAGACGTCTGGAGAAGAAGAGCTCTGAGAAGGATAACAGCTATCAGAAGGCCCTGGGCGAGTTCAAGGCCAGAAAAGAGTCTCTTGACGCGGCCGTTGCATTCATAGAGGAGACTATTGAGACTAAGATCCTTCCGGAGAAACTTGCCGATTATCAGGTGAGGATACCTGCAGTGAAGCAGAGACTGAAGAAAGAGATAGAAGAACATAAGGAAGCTAAGAAGGCTCTCGAGAACAGCATAGTTTCAATAGGCAGGAACCTCAGTGCGATAGAGAGCAGGATAGCATCTTCAGAAGAGAGGAAGATGGCTCTGGAGAAAACGGTTGCTGCAGATGAGAAAGAACTGGATCGGGATCTCGAAAAGAGCAGCATAAGGTCTCTCGAAGCCTATGACAGTGCGTTCATGGACCCGGAGGACATAGCAAAGGCAGAGAACAGGGTGCAGAAGCATATGAATGACGTTCTTCTTGTTACCCGTAAGATAAGCGAACTGGACAGGGAACTGGAGGGAAAAGAGGAAAAAGACGGCTCTGAACTTGAAAATGCCCTCACCGGTGCCCGGAAGGAACTTGCTGCCGTAAGAAAGGAATATGACGATCTTCTCATATGGACGAAGAACAACGAGAAACATCTTGAAGGCATACTTAAAGCCGGCCGTGATTATGAAAAGACCGCAGAAGAAAAGACTGCCTGGGACAGGATCGCCAACACTCTTAAGGGAAACATAAGCGGGAATCAGAGGATCTCCTTTGAAGCATATGTCCTTCAGTATTATTTCAACAGAGTCATCATGGCTGCCAACAGAAGGTTCAGAAAGATGAGCAGGGGACAGTTTGCACTGGTGCTCGATCCGACGAGCTCTTCCGGTGCGGCAAAATCGGGCCTTGAGCTCAACGTATATGACTTTTATACCAACAAGGAAAGGAGCGTCAAGAGTCTTTCCGGAGGAGAATCGTTTCAGGCATCTCTGAGCCTGGCGCTTGGTTTCTCAGATGTGGTGCAGGAGAAGAAGGGCGGGATAGTCCTTGATACGCTTTTCATAGATGAGGGATTCGGGACTCTGGATGACGAACTTCTGAGAGAGGCCATGAGGATCCTCGGAGAACTTGTGGACGACCAGAGACTCATAGGGATCATTTCCCACGTTGAATACGTAAAGGAAGCCATAGACAAGAAGATCGTGGTCACCAAGACGGATAAGGGAAGTACAGTGAGGATCGAAGCATGAATAACGGAAAGATGAGTGAATTCGACATATTGATAGATCACGAGGGGCTTGCAAGCGGCAGAGATCTTTTCAGACCGAAGCAGGCAAGGGATAACGGACTCCCGTCCTTCTCCTTTGCTGAGACTGACTTCATGGTACCCTCCTTCTTCAGAGACGCGATGCATGAGCTCATAGACAGGGGTTTCATGGGATATACAGTCGCGGGAGATGACGGATATATGGATGCCGTAAGAGAATGGTTCAGAAATTATCACGGTTTCGAACCTGAAAGGGAGTGGATAATCCCCGTATACGGAGTCCTGAGGACCATGTCCATGACTATAAGGGCATTTTCAAAGGAAGGAGAGGGAGTGATAATTCTTTCTCCAGGATACATGGCTTATGAAGGTCTCATAGAGAACAATAAAAGGAAACTCATCAGGAGCTCTCTTCTCATAGGAGAAGATGAGTTCCTCATAGACTGGAAGGATCTGGAAGAAAAGATGTCCGATCAAAAGAACCGGATCCTTTTTCTCTGCAATGCACACAACCCAACTATGCATTTCTGGAGCATGGAGGATCTCACGAGGATAGCAGACCTCTCGGACAGATACGGGACATATGTCGTGGTCGACGAGACTTTCTATGATCTGTATATGGATATCAAAAAGGCTTCAAGTTACGGTGCCATGGAGAAGGGAAGGAAAGGGGCAGTGATAATAAACGCACTTTCCAAGGCCTTCAACATCACGGGACTCAATGCCGCAAATGCCATAATACCCGATGAAGAGACCAGGGAGAAGTTTCTTAAGACCTTTAGGGCAGAGCAGAGAGGAAGCGGAAGCATAGAGCCCATTGTGAGGACTGCGGTCATGAGCCTGTACTCAGAGAACGGAAGAAGATGGCTCGATTCCCTTATGGAGTATGTCAGGGAAAACATAAGGGTCCTGGAAGCCTTTTTCAGTGAATACAGGCCTGATGTCAGGGTATTCAGATATGACGTTGCCTACCTAGTATGGGTGGACTGGAGGAGCCTCGGTCTCAGTGATGAGGAACTGGAGGACCTTTTGTTCAATGATGCGCTCATGTGTGTAGACATGGGCTACAAGTATGGGCCTGAGGGGAAGGGCTTTACCCGGATACACCTCGGAACTTCGAGGAAGAATGTGAAGGAGGCTGTCGAAAGACTGAAAAAAGCAATGAGGGAGAAGCACCTTATATAACGGCGGTGTTTTCAAAACAGAACTCACATGTTAATATTATGAAAGCCATTACGGATATGGAGAGTAGACCAATATGAAATTAGGTATCGTGGGACTTCCGAATGTGGGAAAGAGCTCCCTTTTCAATGCAATAACAAAAGCAGGTGCTGCCAGCGAAAACTACCCTTTCTGCACCATTGAGCCCAATGTAGGCATGGTCAGTGTACCTGATCAGAGACTGGATTATCTGGCAAAAATATATGATCCGGAGAAATTCACTCCCGCCACTATAGAACTGGTCGATATCGCAGGACTGGTCAAAGGGGCCAGTAACGGAGAAGGCCTCGGGAACAAGTTCCTTTCCCATATCAGGGAAGTAGATGCCATAATCCAGGTGGTGAGATGTTTCGAAGACGACAACATAGTCCATGTGGATGGCTCGATAGATCCCCTGAGGGATATAGAGACCATCAATTTCGAACTCATATTCGCAGATATGGAGACTGTTTCCAAGAGGCTTCAGAAGACTGAGAAACTGGTCAAGACAGGAAGCAAGGAGATACGTACCGAGTACGAGCTGCAGAAGAAGGTCCTTGAGACTCTTGAGAGCGGAAAACCTGCAAGGAGCATAGAGCTCTCCGAGGAAGAAGAGCCCTTCATGAGGGAACTGTTCCTTCTTACCAGCAAGCCGATACTATATGTTGGAAACATATCCGAAGATGATATTGCCCTTTCAGATGAGGAGATCCCGTATTTCAAGAAGCTGAAGGAATATGCTGCAGAGGAAGGCTCTGAGGCAGTCAGGATCTGCGTAAAGGTGGAAGAAGAACTGTCCGGATTCGAACCGGAAGAAAAGCAGGAGTTCATCGAGGAACTCGGAATGGAAGAATCCGGAATAGATGAGCTCATAAAGAAGTCCTATTCGCTTCTTGGCCTCATAAGCTATCTCACCGCAGGCCCGAAAGAAGTAAGAGCATGGACCATAACCAGGGGGACAAGGCGCAGCTGTTGCACTGGATACACTTGTCGGCGTCGCCGTGATGGTTCCGATGTGGGACGCCGACAAGTGTATCCAGTGCAACAGCTGCGCCTTCGTCTGCCCGCACGCCGCCATCCGCCCGTTCCTCCTCACCGACGAAGAGGCCGCCGCCGCTCCCGCCACCGTCAAGATGGCCCAGGGCAAGGCCAATGTCAAGGACTGGAAGTACGCCCTCGCCGTCTCGGTCGACGACTGCACCGGCTGCGGCAACTGCGTGGACGTCTGCCTCGCCAAGGACAAGGCCCTCTCCATGGTCCCGTACATCGCGCACCAGGACGAGCAGGCCAACTTCGACTGGCTCAACAAGAAGGTCGGCTACAAGGAGTATGTGAACAAGTTCGCCAACATGAAGAACTCCCAGTTCGCCCAGCCGCTCTTCGAGTTCTCCGGCGCCTGCGCCGGCTGCGGTGAGACTCCGAACATCAAGACCATCACCCAGCTGTTCGGCGACCACATGATGATCGCCAACGCCACCGGCTGCTCCTCCATCTACGGCGCCTCCTTCCCGGCCAGCCCGTACTGCACCAACGCCGCGGGCCACGGCCCGGCCTGGCAGAACTCCCTGTTCGAGGACTTCTGCGAATTCGGTCTGGGCATGCACCTGGGTTCCGACCGCATCCGCGAAACCGTCGCCAACACCATGAAGCAGGCCCTCGAATGCGACTGCTGCAGCCAGGACATCAAAGCCCTCGCCGCCCAGTGGCTCGAGGCTCCGAAG
>JAEEGJ010024807.1_pt1 | contig 12387 bp, 8 predicted proteins | sample 8958761 | NCBI WGS metagenome assembly JAEEGJ01 (sample SAMN16246546, study PRJNA631951) | gut metagenome | biome: gut microbiome; feature: rumen; material: RS-attached | host: Bos | place: Iran: Karaj | collected 2018-10 | reverse complement strand
TTTCTCTAATGTTCTTACAAAACTATCTGCTTTTTTGTATAAATCTGAAGATGCAGCAGCTTGTCCAGATATAATAAGTGGTGTTCTTGCCTCGTCTATTAAAATAGAGTCAATTTCGTCTACGATTGCATAATGTAAATCTCTTTGAACAAGTTGATTTTTGTATATAACCATGTTGTCTCTTAAGTAATCGAATCCAAATTCGTTGTTTGTACCATATGTAATATCACAATTATATGCTTCTTGTTTTTTTCTTGGATCTAATCCAGGAATTACAAGACCAACAGATAATCCTAAAAATTTATATAGTTTACCCATCCACTCACTATCACGCTTAGCTAGGTAATCGTTTACTGTTACTACATGCACACCTTTTCCTTCAAGTGCATTTAAATATACTGGTAGTGTTGCAACTAAAGTTTTTCCTTCACCAGTTTTCATTTCTGCAATTCTACCTTGATGAAGTATAATACCACCAATTAACTGAACATCGAAATGTCTCATTCCTAAAACTCTTTTTGATGCTTCTCTAACTACTGCAAATGCTTCTGGTAAAATATCATCTAATGTTTTTCCTTCAGCTAATTGCTTTTTGAACTCTGCTGTTTTTCCTACTAATTCACTATCTTTTAGTTTTGACATTTCATCTTCTAAATCGTTAATTTTCTTAACTATTGGCATTACTTTCTTTACTTCTCTTTCACTGTATGATTTGAATAATCCCATCTTTTATATCATCCTCTCAATGTTATTTTTACACACTATATACTATAACACTAAATCGAACTTTTAGCAAGTACTTTTTTTTAAAAAAGTGGAAAATGGGACGGTTCTCTTTCCCAAAAAAATTGATGGAAAATGGTGGAAAATGGGACGGTTCTCTTTTCCAAGAAAATTGAAAAGATAACCGCCCCTTTCCATTATTCAAAATCTTCGAGCATTTTATTTAATGCTTCTATTCCAACAACTTCTATTCCCACTTTTAAATCCTCTTTGTCTTCCTGTGATAAGTAATCTGTTGAAATATCTGTTTTTCTGTATAAATATTCATTATTATTCTCACCTAAATAATATACTTCTATATATCCATAAACATCTTTTAATAAATAGTGTGTATCTTGTTCTGTAAGGTTATTACTTGCTTCTTCCACTTTTTTCCCTATATATTCGTTATAGTCATCCCACTCGTCTAAACACTCATCTGTTATAGCATCTTGATTTTGTTCTGCTAATTCTGATATTTCTGCTATATTTTGAGTTGTTTCATTTAAACCTATCTCCTCTTGTTGTAAATTTATATTTTTATATATAATAAATCCTATAATTATAGCTAAAACAATAATTATTCCCCAAATAAAAATTTTTTTATTCATTTTTTATCACCATTATTATTGTTTCCATAATTTAGTGATTTATACATTTTAGTTTGTTTTTAAATATGCTACTACTGCATTTTTTATTAATTCATTTATAGAAATGTTTTGTTCTATAGATTTCATTTTTGCTTTATTGTGAAGTTCTACTCCAAGTCTTACATTTAAAGAACCTTTGCATTGTTTTTCGGGAATTTCATTACACGCTTTGCAATTGTCTAAATAAAAATCAATAGCATCTTTGAAATCTTTTTTTAATTCTTTAACGGTATTACCTTCAAAAGAAATAGATGTATTTTTTAATCCTTCAATTTTCCCCCAAAAACATTCATCTTCATCACTATATCTAACCTCTGCCCAATAACCTTTGTACCTCATTATACTCTTCATTATATTAACCTCCATTATTTCTTTTTCTAATCTACTCATATTATACTCCTTTCTTTTTATTTTTGCAACTATTTTTAGTCGCAATTATTTTAAATTTTATTTAATAAATTTTTTCACTTTTATTTTTCCTTTGTAATTGACTGAAATTGATATTTCTCCCATTTTGTCTGTTCTATATATCTTGCAACCGTCATTTTCTAACCTTTTTATTACCTCATCATTTGGATGACCAAATTTGTTATCTTTTCCAACTCCTATGAATGCAAATTTAGGAGATACTGCTTTTAAAAACTCTTCTGTCGTTGATGTTTTCGATCCATGATGTGCTACTTTTAAAATAGTTGAATTTAAAATCTCTAAGTTATCCTTATATTCATGAAGTATTTGTTTTTCCGCTTCCTTTTCTATATCTCCCGTAAAAAGCATTGAAAAGTTTTTATAATGAAATATACAAACAATAGAATTATTATTTAAAACATTTTCTGAAACAAATTTTGAGGAATTTGGCCATAGTATATCAAAATAAATATTTTTTTCTATTTTCAGTTTATCTCCTTTATCTGCAACAACAACGTTAATCTTTTTTTCTTTAACTATATCTTTAAATCTCTGAAAATTTTCAGAATCTTCTCCCTGCTTGCTAATAACTACTTTTTCTACTTTTATTTCTTCCATAACAGTAAGCAGTCCTCCTACATGGTCAGTATCAAAATGACTCACTATTATATAATCTATTTTCTTTATTCTTCTTGCCATTAAATATGGAATTAAAGTATTTTTTCCAACATCATAGTTTTCGCTTCCTCCACCATCTATCAGTATTTTTTTATTATTTGGTGTAACAATTAAACACGAATCACCTTGTCCTACATCTATAAAATGAATTCTTAAATCTTTCGGAATTATTTTTGTACACCCAAAAAATATTAAAACAATTAAAAATATTGATAAAACCTTTTCTTTATTTTGACGATATCTAAATTTTAGCAAATGGAATAAATTTTTTATTCTTCTGTTGAATACTGTATTTTGCTTTCTTTTCGGCTTAAATGCATATACTAAAAAAACTGAAATAAAAATTATTACATAATATATAAATATTTCTAGCCAATTCGGCATTACAACATAAATTTGATTTAATGGAATTTTTGAACCAAACTCTGAAATCTTTAAAAGAATTTTAACAAGATAATTCAAAATATTTTTTATAAAAAATTTTATAAATAAAGTAGTTTTATTCAAAACAATAAAAACAATTCCTAAAATAAAAATTGGTAAAACAATTATTCCTACTAAAAGGCTTACAAATAAACTAAAAATAGGAATTTTATTAAAATATATAGATAATATTGGAATTAAAAAAATTGTTACTGAAAGTGTTATTCCAATCATATCTTTTATTTTATTCGTTTGCTTAAAATTTATTGAATAAGTCAAGATTCCTATTGTTCCTACATAAGAAAGAATAAGGCTTATATTTCCAATACAAAAAGGATTATAAATTAACAGACTTAAAAGTGATATACTTATGTTAGTCCAAACATCACTTTTTCTATAAATTAATTTTGAAAATAACATAAAACAAGCCATTATAGAAGCTCTTACAACAGATGGCGAAAGTCCTGTTAAAAACATATAAAATATCAAAACATTTATTGTTATAAAATACGTTTTTCTTTTTCCAAATAATTTTGAAAATAAAATATTGCTAAACAGAATTACATACCCAACATGCATTCCAGAAACAGCTAATATATGTGAAATATTACTTTTTGAAAAATCTTCTTTAACATTTAAATCTATCTCATCTGTATAACCTAAAAGCATTCCAAGTATTACATTTGAAATTTTTTCATTAAAATTTTCTTTAAATATATTTTTTATTTTATTTGAAATACTGTTTATTCTTTTTAATATAGCAATTTTTGGACTTAGCCCTATGTTTTGAATTTTTGTTATATTATTTACATTTATATTTCCATAAATTCCTTGAGTTTTTAAGTACTTTCTATAATCAAAGCCTCTGTAATTTCTTTGCGTTTCAGGTTCTATAAAATTGCCTGTTAGATTAATTCTATCACCATACTCTAAATCAATGTTTTCTGTTTTTTTTATATTTAAATAAAATTTCTTGTCTTTAATTTTTATAGTATACATATCACTATACTTTTTGTTTTTAACATTAGAAATAATTATTCCTTCTGTTTTAATTTCTTTTCCAGATAGATTTGCTATTGTTTTTTGGAATTCATAATTTTTATATAAAGTAAATGTATTTGAAATAATTGAAACTGAAATAATTATAATAAAAACTTTCTTGGTTATTATTAATTTTACATATCTAAAATATCTTTTTAATGAAACTAAGTTAAATTTTTTTGAATGTGGCTTTTTAAATAAAGAATATATAATAAAACAAAAAAGATACAAAAGGGCTATACTGATTTTACAGTATAGCCCCAATATTATTCCTATTATATATCCAATTGTTATTGCCACAATTGGTCTATTTTCTAGCATTTTCCTCCTTATAGAATTCTTCTAGCTGTAATGTATGTTTTAACATAATAGCTTTCAGACAATGATGATATTATAACTCCCTTGCTAGGATTTGCAGCATGTATGAATTTATTTCCCCCTATATAAATTCCAACGTGTCCAGAAAAGCATAGTATATCTCCTGGTTCTAAGTCTGATTTGCTAACTCCTGAACCATTGCTTCTTTGACCACCTGAAGTCCTATTTAAAGAATATCCAAAATGTTTATATACATATGATGTAAATCCTGAACAATCAAATGAATTTGGTCCAGATGCTCCATATACATATTTGTATCCTAAGAATTTTTTTGCATATGCAACTATGTCTTCTCCTGTTGTTCCTGATTTTTTACTGCTTGATGAAGATTTTGAACTACTTGTTTCTTCTTCCTCTTCTTCGTCCTCTTCCTCTTCTTCCTCTTCTTGTTTTTTCCTAGCTTCTTCTTCAGCTTTCTTTTTAGCTGCCTCTTCTGCTTTTTTCTTAGCTGCTTCTTCAGCTGCTTTCTTTTTAGCTGCTTCTTCTTCAGAATTTCTTACTTCTTGAGCACTTCTTGATGTTGTATCTGATACCTTTTTATCTGATAAATATTCGCTAGCTGTATATCCTTCATAATCTTTAAATTTAACTTGTGTCCATGTGTTATTTACTACTTTAACAACTGTAACCTCATCATTTAAACTAAGTTGTGTTACAACATCAGATTTTGTATCTGCTTTTTCTCTTAAATTTAGAGTTGTTGTGCTAACATATAATTTTGTTTCTTGGTTTTCTGTTTCTTCTTTCTTTTCTTCCTCTTTATTATCTTCTGCTTTTTGTTCTTCTGCTTTATTACTTTCTATTTTGCTTATATGTAGCCATCCTTCTTGATTTCCTGCACTTATATGGCACCAGTTTCCAACTACTTCTACTACTGTAATTTTTGTATTTGCTGGAACTTTTCCAGTCTTACAAGAAAAGATTATAGGTAGTAATTGTATTTGTGTTTCTTCTTTTAATTCTATTTGATCATTTTCTTTAATTTCTACTTTTTGCTCTTTTGAAGATTCCTCTTCTTTTTTAGCTTCTTCTTGATTTTCTGTCTCATCTTGTTTTTGAGTTTCTTCTGTTTTAGAAGTCTCTTCTGTTTTTGACTCCTCAGCTTTTGAAGCTTCCTCTGTTTTATTTTCTTCTTTTTTTGCTTCTTCAGCTACTTCTTTCTTTTCTTCTTCAACTTCTATTAAGTCTCCTCTTACATATCCAACTTGTGAATTGTATTTTACTTTATACCAGTCATCTTCTTTAGAAACTACTTCTACTTTCTCATCTTTGCTAATAATTTCGACAATTTCTGAGTTTGTAGAAGCCTTTTTTCTTAATCTTGTGTTATCGTTTAACGTTTTTGCAGTTGTAGCATAAGCTTTTGTTCCTATTAAAATTAATCCTACACATAATGCTATAATTGTTGTTACGTTTTTTAATTTCTTACTCATATACTTTTGTAAAATGTATTTTAATACATTTACGCTCCTTTCTTTATTTTAGCTAGAAAACACTTATATTTTCTAGCTTTTATAAAAAGATTTTATTTTATCTTTTTATTTGGTATTAGTATATACTTTGTTATAAAAAATGTCAATCTTTTTTACCAAATTTTCACAAATAAAAAAAGAGTAAATCTGTAAGCCGGGTTCTGTCATTTAAATTAGTCATTTATCTAGGATATATATTGCTATATATCTCAAGCCACACAGTTTAAGAAGCGCCGAGCAAGCGTATCTTCTTTTTTAGGTGTTGCTCCAGATGGGGTTTACACAGCCTAATATGTCACCATATTAGCGGTGAGCTCTTACCTCGCCTTTTCACCCTTACCTCTAAGAGGCGGTTATTTTCTGTTGCACTTTCCTTAAGGTTGCCCTCACTAGACGTTATCTAGCATCTTTGCTCTATGGAGCCCGGACTTTCCTCTCGTAGTTCCTTTCGGAATTTACCAGCGACTAATCAATTTACTCTTTTGTTATTATAGCATATTTTATACCTCATTGTCAAAAAAGAACGCATTATTAAACTATCATAAAATGTTGAATTCAGTAAAATAATCTAATTAAATTTCTGTGCCTATAGTAGCCCCAATAATTCCAGCATCATTTCCAAGTTTTGCATATCTAATATCTATATTATTTCTTCTATTAAATAATAATGGAGAATTTAATAAATTATCTTTTAAATCATTTTCGAATATACCACTATAATGTACAAATCCTCCACCTATAACTATCAAATCTGGTTCAAATATGTTTATTAGATTTGAAATTCCTATTGCTAAATCTGATATATATTGTTCATTTATATCTAAAATCTCATTTTTTCTTGATTTTATAAGATCTCGTAATGGCTCTCCATTTATATCTTTAGAAATATTTAGTCTTTGTTTTACTTTATTTTTATATTCTAAAATACTTCCATATCTTTCAAAACATCCAGATTTTCCACATTTGCAAGGTATTCCGTTTGCTTTTATAATCATATGTCCTAATTCATAACCTTCATATGTATGTCCTTCTAATAATTTACCATTATAAATTACTCCTCCACCTATTCCAGTTCCTATTGTTAAAAATAAAATATTTGCATTTTCAATAGTTTTATCTTCTTTTATTAGATTTTTATATTCAGCAATACATGCACATTTTCCGTCATTTCTAACATTTACTTTTTTTTGTAGCTTTTCTTCTAAACTGCTTTTTATGTCATAATTGTTTATTCCTAAATTTACAGTTTTAATTATAACTCCATTTTTTGCAACTCCTGGTACAGCAATTCCAATACTTTCTATTTCATAATTTTTCTCAAATATCTTTACATTTTCAACAATGATTTTTTGGGTTACTGTTATAATATCCATTTTATCTTCTTCAGAAAAATCTTTTTCAACTTTTTCTATAAGTTCATTGTTATTATCAACTACACCAACAGCAATATGGCTTCCGCCTAAATCTATTCCTATTTTCATATTGTTCTCCTTATTAAATTTACATTTTTTTCTTTTCTATATTATATATTTTTTGCAAATTTTTCTCAAGTTTTTTCAACATAAATCTTAAATTAAAGTTTCAGTTTAAAAATATACTTATTTAATAAATTAAATATCTAAATTTAACTCTTACAATTATAGTATTTAATACTAATTTTCTGGATGAAGCATAAAAAATAAGTTTCTTTCTACATTAAATTACAGTCTAATTTCAAAGACCTAAATATCTTTTTAGTTTAAAATTTTATTTAAAGTCTTTATTTTTAGTTTTTAAACCATATATAATTATTTTTACATTGCATATGACACATTTAATTTACTTTTTCATGTTCTATCCAGAATTTTTATAATAAATATATATAATTGTACAGCTTTTTTATTTTTTATCGAAAAAACATTGAGACATAAATCATTTTGAACTTTGCGCCCAACTATTGACATTTAGCCAAAAAGAACTGTTCTCTTTTCTATTCAAGAACAGTTCTCGTTTTATTTTATAAATACATATCAAATAAGAAATTACCAAAGTAGATTTGAATCATTGGTACTAATACGATTACTACGAAGAATATTAATACGACACCAACAATTGTGTACATAACTTGTGGTAAAACCATATTTATTTTTTCTATTGTATTGTTTATATCTATTTCCATATATTCAACTAATTTTTCCATCATTTCTGGTAAGTCTGTTTGCATACCTATTTTTAACATTTCTGTAATCATAGGAGATGCCAATCCTGACCTTTCAAATGGTGTAATCCAAGATTCACCTAATAAGATGTTGTTTAAAGAATTTTCTATTATTGATAGCATAACATAATTTTTTATTACGTTTTTACTAACATCTAGAGCATCTTGTATTCTCATTCCGTTTTTTAAGTTAAGAAGCATAGCTTTCATTAGTCTTGAAAAATCTAGTGAGAATATTAATTTTCCAAATATAGGCATTGTGTACTTGAAATAGTGGAATCTATATTTACCTTTTGGAGTTTGTATATATAATATAATTGCAACAACTATAGCCGCAATAATTGCAACTGGGATTGGCCACCATTTTAAGAAACCTCTTAAAAATGCTTGGAATCTAAGTGTTGCAGCAGGTATTACATCAGAGCTTGCTCCTAATTCATCTAAAACTCCTTGTACTTGTGGTAAAGCGTATAATGTACCGACAAATAGCATTACAATTAACAATGCAAATTGTGCAAGATTTGGTATTAATATACCTTTTATTTTCTTTTCTATTGCTGTAGTATTGTCCAAATATTCTACAGCTTGTTGTAAAGAGTTTTCTAAGGAACCTGAAAGTTCTCCAACTCTAATCATGTTTATATATATAAATGGAAATACATTAGAATAATATTCCATTGTTTTATACATATAATCTCCGGCTTCTACACCAGCTAAAATATCTTCAAGAATTCCTGCAAAAGCCATATTTTCTGTACTATCTATTATTGTTGTTAATGCATGTACATTGTTGAAATTTGCCTTTTTTAAAAGATAGAAATTCTGTGTGAATATAACTAAATCTCTTTCAGTAATCTTTTTTTGCATAGCAAAATAAGATTTTACTAAATCCATATTAGTCATTCTTTTTCTATTAGTTGCGTCTAATCTTGTAGTACCTACATTTCTCATTACTTCTTGAACATTATTTATATTTCTTTTTTTCTTATTAGCAGGTTGAATTCTTCTTGCAATTGTTTGTGTAATTGAAATTGGTGCTAATCCATTTGCTTTCAATTTTCTCATAAGAGTTATTTTATTTCCTTCTTCAACCCTGTTTCTAACAATTCTTCCGTCACTGTTTACCGCCTTATATATATATGTTGGCATTTTGACCTCCTATTTTATTCTCTTCTTCCTCCATTTTGTTTTTTAATTTTTAATTGCATAATTGTTCTATTTAAAATCTCTATATTTTTTTCTTCTATTTGAGATTTTGCTTGATCTAAAGTTATTTTATCATCAACAAATAATTCTGCCAAAGAGTTTATTAGTCCTATGCTTCCATTTGCTGAACCACTTTGTATTGCATCTTCTATTTCAGAAACACTTATTTTTTCTTTTCTAATAATACCAGAAACAATATTGTCTACTACCATAACTTCTGGTACTAAAACTAACTTGTCATTTGGTGCTGGTAAAAGTCTTTGTGATACAACCATTTTAAGCAGTGATGCCAATAAGTATTTTATTGTTGCTTGGTCTCTTACTTCATAGAAGTTTATCATTCTATCTATTGTTTCAGCACATGATTTTGTGTGTAATGTTCCAATAACTAAGTGTCCAGATTCTGCCATTTCTATTCCTGCTTCCATTGTTTCCTTATCTCTAATCTCTCCAATTACAAGAATATCGCAGTCCTCTCTTAGTGAGTTTTTAACACCATCACTGAATGTTAAAGAATCTTTTCCACGTCCAACTTCTTTTTGAACTATTAATGATTTTTTAGAATGATGTTTAAACTCTATTGGGTTTTCAAGTGTTAAAATTTTTCTATTTTGATTTTCGTTTATATCATTAACCAATGCATTTAAAGTAGTTGTTTTACCAGAGTTTGTTTTACCTGTAACTAATATTAATCCTTGAGGTTGATAAGTCATTCTTCTTACTATATCTGGTAAACCTAAATCTTCATATTTTGGTAATGTGTTTTTTATAATTCTTAGTGTTGCAACAGGAATATTTTCTGTATGTGAAATATTTACCCTAAATCTTAATCCTGCATGCTCATATGATGTATCTAATCTTCTATTTTCTTTATATTGTTCATCTGCTTCAAGATTTCCTTTTACTAGATAGTCATATACCTCCATCATATCATCTTCAGTAAGTTCATTTGTTTCTTCAACTGGTTCTAGACGTCTTGCTATTCTTAGCATTGGTTTATTTCCTGGAACTAAATGTATATCAGATGCATCTTTCTCAATTGCTAAATCTAATATTTTGTTCATATCTACCATAATTTTTTCTCCTCTCCCTTGGCTAATTTGTCTTATTATTGATTGTATATTAATAATTTTTTATCTAACTCATCTAAATTCGTTAATCCACTAATAACTTTGTTTATTCCATCAATTACTAAAGGTCTATATTCTTGTTCTAAAGCCTTTTTTCTAATTTCTATACTAGATTTTCCAGACATAATCATTTCTTTTAATTCTTCTGTAATATTAAGTACCTCAAATACTCCAATTCTTTCGTAATATCCAGAATGGTTACAAAATTCACATCCAACCGCATTGTATGTTTTTGCATTGTCTAAGTTAAATTCAACTCCATATTTATCTCCAATTTTTTTAATTTGCTCTTTTTCAAAATCTGCAAAATCTCTTTCTTGTTTGCAATGTGGGCAAAGTCTTCTAACTAATCTTTGAGAAATTGTTGTAGCTACTGTACTTGCTATATCGTAATCTGGTACACCAACTTTTCTAAGTCTTGTTATAACTTCTACTGCATCAATTGTATGAATTGTAGATAATACATAATGTCCTGTTTGTCCTGCTTGAATAGCTATTTCTGCAGTTTCTTTATCTCTAATTTCTCCTACTAATATAACATCTGGGTCTTGTCTTAAAATTGTTCTTAAACTATCTGAAAATCCTATATTTTTTTCTACTTCTATTTGATTTAGTCCTGGAATTCTAATTTCAACTGGATCTTCTATTGTTGTAATATTTATATTGTCACTTTTTAAATAATCCAATATACTGTATAATGTAGTTGTTTTACCTTCTCCTGTTGGAGCTGCCATTATTGTTAAACTGTTTCTTTTATTTACAGCTTTGTCTAGTTCTTTTTCATCATAAGGGTATCCTAAATCAAATATATTTCTAATATCTGAATTTTTCTTTAAAAGTCTTAAAACAAATTTTTCACCATATATATTTTTTTGTGAAGAAACACGGATGTTGTAATCTGGATATAACAGAATTCTACCATCTTGAGAATTCTGTTTTTCTTGATGCATATTAGATATAGCTTTTAATCTTCCTATTAATTGAGCTTGTCTTTCTTTAGGAATAGTAGTTATTACGAATAATTCACCATCAATTCTAAATCTAATTCTTACTGAATCTATTTGTGGCTCAACATGAATATCACTTGCTCTTTTTTCTATAGCAAGTTTTATAATATTATCTATAATTTCTGTAGTAGTTTCATTTCCATTAATATCTTCTATATTTTGAGAAGCTTGTTCTTCATATTTTTGTAAAAACTCTTCAACATTGGTTTGAAAAGCCATATATATATCTACTACAAGACCTTTATTAAGCATTAACATTTTTATACTTTTAATACTATTTTCACTTGTAGCTATATCTGCAAATGCAACTTTTATTTTTCCAGATTCAACTTCAAAAGGAATAGCTTTATTTTTTTTCATAACATCTAAAGGAATGTAATCTGTTGGTTCAATTTTTACATTATCATAATTTAAATAAACACCTTTTTTTCCTAAAATATCTGCAACTTCATCAATTAACTTTCTAGGTTCAGTTGCTTTTAAAATATATAATATATCACCAATTTTTCTTGAACGGTGTGTTTCTTGATATTTTAATGCTTTTTCTATATCTTCCCCTGTTACAATTCCTCTTTTAACTAATTCGATTCCTAAAGGTTGATTTTTTGCCATTTTTGTTCCTTCCTTTCTTCTTTTGATAATACAATTATCAAACGTATCTCTTCTTTTATTATAATATTATTTTGCTCTTTTGTCCTTATATTTTTGCAATTACATAAAATTACATATTTTGTTATTAATTTCTATATTGTAAAACTATTAGTATAAACTTTTCCATTTATTGTCATATTAGAAGTTAATTTTCCACTATTTAAATTAAAATTACATAATGTTACTTCTTCACACAAAGTAATAAATTTTTTTTATTCATAGTCATTTTGTACTTTTTCTCTTATAATATAATACAATTTTCCATCTTTAAAATAATACTCATGTATTGACTCATCAAAAAATTCTAGTTGTAAATCACCTGAATTATTTAATTCATTTAGTTTTTCTTTATTAATCTTACCGTGAATTTATATCATCTGTAAT
>JAEEGJ010024804.1_pt1 | contig 12388 bp, 13 predicted proteins | sample 8958761 | NCBI WGS metagenome assembly JAEEGJ01 (sample SAMN16246546, study PRJNA631951) | gut metagenome | biome: gut microbiome; feature: rumen; material: RS-attached | host: Bos | place: Iran: Karaj | collected 2018-10 | reverse complement strand
GGTTTTGTTCTGAATTTCTAAACTCATGGTCAAACCAGACCATTTTTATTAGAATTTTCAGGGTTGCATTGCTGTTTATTTGTCAAAGTTCATCGACCTTTTTTGAGGCCGTTTTTTGCCCGCCATGTTTGGCGTGCTTGATTATAGTATCACTTGATTTTGCATTCGTCAAGAACATTTTTTGTTATTTTTCAAAAAATTTTAAAATGTGTCAAATTAGCCAAAAACAGGCTGTCAAACGACAGCCCGAATGGTCATTTTATGCATTTTTCACTTTATCACTCTACTGTGATAACACCCTGCTTATCTGAAGTCATTATCCCGACTCCGGCGCCCGATAACGACACCCCTTCGTTTACTTCAAACAGCAGTATGGTATTGACCGTTGCACCTGCCTCTATCTGATCCTTATATATTGAAAAATCATCCAACAAAAGTGTTGAACTGTTTGATACCGTAGTTCCGTCCGCCAGCATTAAAACAAACCTGGTATTGCTGCTGAACATATCAACATCAACAGCATGGTCCGAAGGATTGGTCACCTTGACATTTGTGACAACAAGTTCTTTTCCGTTTGCCGCATCTACAGAGAATACATTATTGCCTGTCTCCGGATATGATTTAAGAGTCCTGTATCCGTCATAGCTTACACTGAGTCCTTCAAGTCCTAAAAAGCTTCCGATGGAATCGGCACTGATAGTCTCGGGACCCGAGCTCGTATTCTCTTTTGTTGTATCCTTTGACTTGTTCTTCTTTGAGCTCTTATCCTCGCTTGCCTTTGTCTTTGCAAGATACTCTTCCGCCAGCTGTCTTGTACGCTCTTCTCTCTCTTTTTGTATGCGTTCCTTTTCACTGGCCTGTGCAAGCTGCTCTTCAGTCATTAAAGCGTTGTCATACAACGGATCGTATTTCATCAAAAGACCTGCGGCATACTCAGCCACCAAAGTCTCCTGCTGCTGTGTCATATCAGGTATTGTCATTCCGTCACATGCACTGAGAGATAACATTGTCATTGTTATGATTATACAGATTGCTGCCTTTTTCTTCATATAGTAGAGATCCTCTTTTTATGATCAGAATATCTAATCGTTCTTTATACCGGCTGCTTCCATTTCGAACCAGAATTCAACTCCGTCTTCGCGATTTAATACTCCATAGCCCTGACCTATCATATCCTGTATCGCTTTGACTATGGAAAGACCTATGCCGCTTCCGCCGTATTCCCTGGTCCTTGCTTTGTCAACTTTGAAAAACTTCTCAAAAATATGATCTATGCTCTCCTTAGGTATGTTCTCTCCGGTATTGAACACACTGATGTGAACCTTTTCTTCATTCAGGCCTATCTTTACCTCGATTATTTTCTTACCGCTGCAGTGGTTTATCGCATTTGAGAGATAGTTGGTGAACACTTCCTCTGCCTTGAATTCGTCACCCCATACATATATCGGCATTTTCGCATCAAAGATTACATTGATATCATTCTGTTTTATCATGATATCCGCTGCCGCAAGTCTGTTGGCTATAAGAGTGACAATGTCAAACCTTTCCATATTGACATTGTCCTGACCAAACTCCAGCTCATTTAGTGTCAAAAGGCGCTTGACCATGGTATTCATCTTGCCGGCCTCATCCAAAATGACACTGCAGTAATAATCCCTCGACTCCTTGTCATCACTGATGCCTTCGCTTAGACCTTCCGCATATCCCTGAATGATAGAAATGGGTGTCTTAAGCTCATGGCTGACATTTGAGAGGAACTCACTCCTCATCTCATCAAGCTTTTCCTTCTTTTCTATATCCTGCGTAAGTTTTACATTCGCTACTTTCAGTTCCGAGATGGTCCGCTTAAGCTCCTGGCTCATCTTATTGATGTTGTCACCCAAAAGTCCGATCTCGTTTTTCTGTTTTCCTTCATATCTGGCTTCAAAATCCAGTTTTCTGACCCTGTCCGAAATATCCGCCAGCTCAAGTATGGGTTTGGCGATCTTTCTTGAGAGCAAAAGGATGATGATAGTACCTATTATAAGAGCCAGCAGTCCGACACGCTCCATGAACCTGTTGGTTATCCTTGCCGATTCCTCTATGGACTGCAATGCGCTTCTCATAAGGAAGATATTGTCATTGCTCAGATATCCCCACATCTCTATGTACTCTATATCGGTACGCTTGTCCGTTGTGATGGATAACATATAATTCTCTGTCTGCTCAACGATCTTATCCGGCTTGTTCTCCTCCAAAAACACCTTGTCCCACAGAGCAAGTTTCATTGCTTCGATGTCCTTGCATTTGAACGCTACCGTTTCGGAATCAATATCCACCACTATTACATCTATGTTGTATCTTAAGACCGTGGATGTCAGTTTCTGATCAAACTCTTCGGAATCCAGCGACGAATTGACAGCCGCCGCTTCAACACTCGCATACGCCTCTCTTAATGCTTTTTCCTTATTATATATGTAGAATTTCTTAAGGAATGTGGTGTTTACCACAAGAAAGAAAAAGATTGTACCTATGGTAAGAGACGCGAAGATAAGGGCAAACTGCCAGCTTATGCTGATCTTGGTTCTTTTGTTACATATCCTTCTGCTCATATGTTACCTCTAAGCAACCCCTTAAGCCTTATTCTTCGAACTTATAGCCCATGCCCCAGATAGTCTTTATCAAATCTCCCTTTTCTCCCATCTTGTTCCTTAACTTCTTAACATGGGTGTCGATTGTCCTTGCATCTCCGAAATAATCATAATTCCATACGTGGTTAAGGATCATCTCCCTTGATAAGGCTATACCCTTGTTCTCGAGGAAATACGAAAGCAGTTCAAATTCCTTGAAGCTCAAATCTATCTGTTCACCGTCTATTGTAACGGTGTGTGCTATCTTGTCTATGCTTATTCCGCCGGCTTCGAGTGTCTCATCCCCGGTATTTCCCAGCCTTCTTAATATCGCTTCGACTCTTGCGACAAGGATCTTGGGACTGAACGGCTTTGTTATATATTCGTCCACTCCTAGTTCAAAGCCCTTAAGCTCGTCTTTTTCCTCACTCTTTGCAGTCAGCATGATGATCGGGACCTTTGAGTACTCTCTTATCGCCTTGCAGGCTTCCCATCCGTCCATGACAGGCATCATGACATCCAAAAGGATAAGTCCGATGTCCTTGTGCTGAAGAAATATATCTACAGCCTCTTCTCCGTTTGAAGCCTCCAATACTCTGTATCCCTTGTTTGACAGAAAGTCTCTTACGAGCTTTCTCATTCTCTCTTCATCATCAACAATCAGTATCTTACTCGTTTCCATATACTATATCCAATTCTCTTTCTTTCTCCCGGATAGCCTTTTCTCTCTCGTCAAGCTGCTGCTTCCAGGATGAATATTCATTTTCTATCGTCCTTCTGTAATTAAGTACTGTCGGTCTGTCCCCCGATACGCTTATGGCAAACATGGCAATAACAAGAAGCACCAATATGATATTGATGACAGTCAGCAATGTATTGCGTTTTTTTAGGGGATCATTGTTCTTCTTGACCTTTATTACACGAGGTGCCTTTTCATCGTCATGATGATTGTTAAAGATCTGATAAAGCGGTATCCCGCCGATATCACTTCCGGGTATTCCGTTAGATGCCATCCTCTTTTGAAGATCATGCAGATAGGCATACCCCACCGGAGTACGGAACATCTTTTTGTCTATAGATGCCTTGTATATTGCCAGCATGGTCGCAGGAGATTTATTATCTATCTTTTTCTCAATGTATCTGGCGGTATTCAGTTCCTGTTTTGCCAGTTCGGCATCCTGTTCGGATCCGAATATGAAACCGTTGACCGTAAATAACAATTCCTGTTCTTTATCCATCTTATGAGCTATTCCTTATCTTGTAGCATATCCTCTGCGTTTGGGATCTATTGTCCTGGTCGCTTTAAGATTCTGTCTCTGCTTCTCGTTCACATACTGAGACAGGATATTTGATTCTTCCTTGAACTTGCATCCGTATATCATTCTCTTGTATCCGGAGCTGTCACTTCTGACAACTGTAGCCATAAGTCTGAAGCTCTTGTGATTCTCCTCATCGGTAAAGCTCAATGTGATAGGCGTACCCATTGTGACATCTGTCATATCATCACAGGTAAACGCTATACCCGTAGCACTTATATCCTTGATAGTCACCGGTCTTTCATGTCTGCTGTCGCCTACCATTAAAGATCCGGTGACGCCTATCCATACACGATGTGCTCCTCTTCTGTTTGTGACCCTGCCTTCTGCGTTTCTGCATTCCACAGTCTGATATACGGTACCGTCGCTCACTTTGTAGCTCTTTATCTTGACACCCGTATATACATAAACCCTGTTGTCCTCATCACTGACCACATACATGGACAGTATGATGCTCTCATTATCAAAACCTATAAGTTTATTGTCCAGATAAATAGGTTCGATCTTAACAATGAGTCCATCGGTCTCAATGGCATTGGTGGAAAACTCCATGGTCCTCACACCTCTTGCCGCAACGATCTGGACAGCCTTCCCCTGTGTAATGTCCGAAACCAGCATATATACTCCTCGATTATTAAAAAACTAAAAACTTAAAACTACTCAAATATACTCAGACTCTCGTTGAGTTCGACAGACAGACTGTTGAGGTTCTGTGAACATGCCGTGAGATTCTTGATCATCTCATTGATCTCAATGGTCGTAGCCGATGTCTCCTGTGAAGAAGCGGCATTCTCTTCGGATATCGCTGACAGTGAATCCATCGTATCGACAATGACTGCCTTTGATGTTACACACTGCTTTGCATCCTCTTCTATCACGCGGATGTTGCCTATAGTCTTATCTATCTGAGAAAGAAGTGAATGGATCTTCTTCTTTGTCTCATCTAGTTCCTTCTGCTGAGATATGGTGAGATCATGAACTCTGTCTGATTCTCTTACGGTATCCTGAGAAGACTTTAACAGTTCATCCATCTCCTGTTTGATATCCTGTGCTGCCTGAGATGAAGTAGCGGCAAGCTTGCCTATCTCTTCGGCAACAACCGCGAAACCTCTTCCCATCTCTCCCGCACGTGCAGCCTCTATTGAAGCATTGAGAGAAAGAAGGTTTGTCTGATTAGCTATATCTCCGATAGCCGATACCTTATCGCTTATTCTGTCTACAGCCTGTCCGGTAAGCTTGATATGCTCGGTGATCTTTTCGATTCCCTCGCCCATCGAATTGGTCGAATCCTGCAGTGTCTCAACCTGCTTTTCGGTCTCCATTGAAGAAGACTGCATCTCTTTTGCTATGACATTGAGCTGGTCTGCTCTGTCCGCAACGTTGTCTATCGCATGTCCTATCTGTTCGACATTCTCTGTTGCGGCCTGAACATCCATGGCCTGGCTTGTAGCTCCGTTTGCTATATCTTCAACGGCATTTGATATACCGTCTATCGCCGTTGTCAGCTGATCCGTTATCTCAACGAGTTCATATGAATTTGCAAATGTCTTGTTTGCCGCCTCTTTTGACTTGGGGATTATCTTTTCAAGTTCTTCCATAAGCCTGTTGATACCAGAAGATATCTTTCCAAGCTCATCCTGTGATGTATAATTCACACGAGCCGTCAGATCACCCCTGCCGTTCTGGATATCATTTACTATGCCGTTAACCTTGTTTGACATGAACAAAAGAGGTCTTGTTATGCTCACACTGACAAAGACAACTACTATCATCGCTATTATTACAAAGATAACAGCAAGGATGACCAAAAGGTTCATCATCTTTTTAACAGGAGCATCATAAACACTCTTTGGTGTGACAACAGCAACTGTCCATCCGTTTATCCCAACGGTTTCCGCTGTGATGTAACTGTCTACACCGTTATAGTCAGTAAACAGTTCATCAGTTTCTATCGAAGTAAGATATGCTCCCGAAAGAACATCGTTCAGACTTGATATCTTATCTGCACTCATTGAAAAATCTGCATTGGGATGAACAATGATGTTATTATCTTCGGTAGCTATAAGAATATATTCCTTTTCAAGCTGCGGCAGTTTGTCGATCAGTGTTCCTATATCCAGATCCATTCCGACAACACCGTCTGCCACTGCCATGGAGATCGTTATGCAATACTCACCTGTGATATTATCAACATAAGGTTCAGAGTAATATATCCCGGACGTGTTCTTTGCTCCGGTGTACCATACTCTGTCAGTTCCGACAAAACCTTCCGGTGCCACATAATATGCAAAGATCATGTAATTATCTTCACCGCAATAATAGATCTCATCTATGGCGTCATAACAGTCCGCAATATTAATAAAACACCTCTTTAATGCAACAATGTTTTCTCTTTTGTCGTCAGCCAGTTCTGCCACTGTCTTTAGGATCATCACATTTCCACTAAACCAGTTATCTACCGCTTCCGCATAGTATTTTGCTGACTCAAAGTACTTCTCATCTGCCAGACTCTCAAAATTCTTCTTGGCCTGTGATGTGTTGATAATTGCATTTACAACAAAGATGATAAGAACCATGGCTGTGATGATAAATGTCAATCTGCGTCTTAAACTGTTCTTTAAAAATCCCATATCCATTACCCTCTAATAACAATCACCAAAAAACCCTCAATCTCGCCACATACAGTTTAAGCAACTGTATTAATATTTTACTCCTTTAGGCAGTATTTGTCACTTTTTTTAGCACGAAAAAATGCAACCCCTTGCCGTTATGGCTTGGGGTTGCACCGTTATTTATTGGGGATTATGTTGATGCTCTGAGCAACATTCTTAGTCTATCGCTATCGTATGCGGCTCAGGCAGTTTTTCGGGTTCTTTCTTGGGTACCTCGAGTTTTAAGACACCGTCCTCAAATTTGGCTTTGACATCCTCTTCCTTAAGACTGTCTCCGACGTAAAAGCTTCTCTGCATCGCACCGGAATAACGCTCCTGCCTTATGAGTCTGCCCTTTCTGTCTTTCTTCTCCTTATCGAGTCCTTTGGCAGCGCTTACTGACAGATACCCGTCCTCAAGAGTGAGTTTGATCTCATCTTTCTTGAATCCCGGAAGATCGATATCAACTTCATATCCGTTATCATCCTCGTGCACATCGGTCTTCATGACCTGGGCTGCACGCTTTCCGTAAAGTTTCCTGTCGAGTTTGTCCCATTCTTTGGCTGATGGAAACTCCCAAAGATCATCCAGTAAATTTTCTCCAAAAATGCTTGGTAACATAGGTCATTCCTCCTTTGCTCTTAAACTAACCCTCTGTTATATGAGCAAGGGAAGGAGGGTTTGGATCCGGATCTTCTCTTTTCCTTTGTTCTGACTTCGTTATAGTCCCAAAACACACGGATGTCAATAGGATGAGACCTTATTTTATATAATGTTTATTGTTATAATTTTTAGTTAATAAATACCCACTTATATCAGCGTTTGCAGTGTGTTAAAATACATGATCAGAGGATGTTCTTATGGCTGTGATGTTAAACGACTATCTGAAAAACAAATACGGTAAAAAGATATACAAGGTATCTATAAACGCAGGATTTACCTGTCCGAACAGGGACGGTACTCTGGGGACAAAAGGCTGTATCTTCTGTTCGGGAATGGGAAGCGGTGACTTTGCGGAGAGTTCTCTTTTGTCTGTCACCGATCAGATTAATGCAGGTAAAAAAAGAGTGGCTTCAAAGATAGGTGAAGGAAATAAATACATTGCATACTTCCAGGCCTTCACCAACACTTACGCTCCCGTTGAGCACTTAAGATCACTCTACACGGAAGCCATAAACCATCCCGATATTGAGATACTCTCTATAGCCACAAGACCCGACTGTCTTGACAGTGATGTATTGTCGCTTTTAAGTGAGATGAATAAGATAAAGCCTGTCTGGGTAGAACTGGGTTTGCAGACAATACATGAATCGACTGCGAAGTATATACGCAGAGGCTACTTGCTTGATGTTTACGATAAAGCGGTAAATGATCTCAAAGCCCTTGATATCGAAACGATAGTCCATGTGATACTTGGTCTTCCCGGCGAATCCAAGGAAGATATGTTAAAAACCGTGGAGTATGTAGCAAAAAGCGGTGTTTTTGGGATAAAGCTGCAGCTTTTGCATGTCTTAAAAGGCACCGATCTTGCTGCAGACTATGAAGCGGGCAGGTTTGAATGCCTTACATTAGATGAATATGTGGATATAGTAAAAGATGCGATCCGTCTGCTGCCAAAAGATATGGTCATACACCGCATGACGGGTGACGGAGATAAAAAGCTTCTCATTGCCCCTGTCTGGAGCGGCAACAAGAAGCTGGTATTAAACACTTTAAACAAAGCACTGTCTTTAAACCTATGATCCGTTTGCAAGTTTTAAAAATTTCTTGTCGTTCATCTGTTCATTGGTGACATACTCCCCATCAAAAAACAGCGCATAGGTTGTTACGGGTGTCGGAGCGTTTTGAGCTTCAGTTCTGCTATCTATCTTTACAGCCTTAAATGCTATATTGTTCTTCTTTGCCGTCTCCTCTAAAACAGGAACGTACTTCGCATTGAAAGGACACTGGTTCGTATAGTAGAGAACATATCCTTTTTCGTCTATATGCGGATGTTTTGCGCACTCCTTAAAAGACGGGATCTTTTCTGTTTTTTCAAGCGCCAGATACCATAGCTGGATACCGTTGTCGGCTTCATCACATACCTTGAATCCCTTATAGCTTAAAAACTTCGGATCTGAAAGAAACGGCTTCTTCTTCGAAGCAGAAAGGATGCATAGGCCTTTTTTTCCTTTTTCTTTGCTGTCTTTAATGCATTCGTTCAAAAGTTCACCTGAGTATCCGTGTCCCTTAAACGAACCCGATACCCACAGACAGTCGATATACATATATCCTGCGGCATTTATCGGATTCCATGCATATTCTGCGGGAATATATTCTATAAAGCACTTTCCTCTCTCCGCACTCTTTAAAAATACAAGGCCTTCATCAAACCTGTCAGACAGCCAGGCCTTCTTTGATGAAACCTGTACATCTTTATTGTTTGAGATTGCACAGCATATGTGTTCCTCTTCAAGATTTTCCTTTGTTACTCTGATATATTCCATAAGATCGTCACTCCTTTGTCTTTATAGGATGCCTTATCACTGTCCTTAGCTTTTCGGGTGCTGTCTTTCTTGCATCGCTTAAATAGATCTCATGATGCATACGCATATCGGTAATGTCCGTCTCATACCCTTTATTCTTTATAAACTCATGCATCAGATCAACCGTAGCGGGCTCCAGATCATATGATCCGATATGCATGCACTGCACACATAATCCCTCATCATACGTAAAGAACTCCACCTTTGAAAAATCCGCTTTCTTCTTTTGTGTCGCTTCATTTACCGCCCAGTCAAAATCTTGTCTTGTCACAAAATCAGGCAGACGTATAACGGATATCCATTTAAAGTTCTCTTTATGAGAGTAATCAATACCGTTAAGACCTTCCTGCCACCAGAAGCCTTCAAGCGGCGGGACGACAAAATCAAAGAAGCCTTCGATCTTACGGTTCCCTTTTTTGCTCATCTTTATCGTAAAGGCTATGCCGTAAAGCAGTCCTATCGCCTGCTTGTACTGCCCGTCCTCCTCATTGGGATCACCGCTTCCTCTTACAGCTATGAAATTCATTTTCGGAACAGTGACTATAGATGGTGTATCTTTGGGCAGATAGAATTCTTTATATTCCTTCTTGTAATCAAATGCCATCACCTATTCTCCTTTAAGCCTTTTGATGCGCTCATCAACACCTTTCATGAACTCTTCTTCAGTCATGTTGGGATCTCTTGTTGAAAGTATGAGGTCGCACACAAACTTATCGCATTTACCGCATGAATCATAACCGTTTTGAATCCTGCAGCAGTGATATATGGCGCACGTTTTTTTCTCAGGCACATGAAACACCTTTCCTGATAAGGCATTGCAGCCTTTGCACATCTTTCCGAAGCAATAACATGTACTGCAGTTAAGACCGCAGCAGCTTATCATATCATTCATCTTTCTTTCCCTCCGTTATTTCTTTCTGTTTCTTTTTTGAAAAGCTCTCAATAACCAGCCTGTATGATTCATCCAGAAGATCCCTAAGTATATCGTCAGGTACATCTCCGTTTGCCTTTACAGAATTCCAGTGTGTCTTGTTCATGTAGTAGCCGGGGATTATATCATCATACTGTTCCCTCCAGAAATAACCGTCCTGAGGATTAAGCTTAAATGTGATGTAATAAGGTTCATCGTTATCATCCCTGCATATGGCTGCAAACATCTTGCCGCCTATCTGATACCTTATCCAGTTCCACTCCTTCTGAAGGTCTTTTGTCACTCCCTGTTTCCCTAACAGGTATTCATCGATCCATTCGTACCTCATATTTATACCCTTTCGTATGTTTTGCATATGGCTTTTGCAGTCTCATAGATCCTTTCCCTGACTTCTTTAGGTTCGATCACTTCAACTTTCTCGCCAAAAGTGATAAGCCATGTGATCAGGTTGTCCATATCTGTATAGTCAGCTTCAAATAAAAGTCTGCCTTCGTCTGTCTCACTGCAGCAGTCCGGTCCGAACTCCTCTACGAGTCTCCACTTCACATCCCGGTCAAACAATGCCCTGACCTTTATATTTCCCGGGAATATCTTCTCATTTGACAGATCGGGCAGTGGTGCCTTTCTGCACTCATATGTCTTATCCGTTTTAAGGACTTTATCCATTCTGTTTAACTTAAAGAGCCTGAAATCATTCCTGTCAATGCACCACCCGTAGACATACCAGCTTGTCCACTTGAAAACTATATAATATGGTTCAATAATGCGGTCACTCTCTCCCGACGGGGCATAGTAGTGAAATGATATCAGCCTCCTGCTTTCAACAGCATCCTGTATCGTAGCTATCTTTGGAGCAAGGGATGCCTTATACCATGAAGAAAGATCGATGAGCATTGATTCCTTTCCGTTTATAAGCTGTGATGATCCTGCCTGGATCTTCTCCATAAGCCGGCTGTAGTAACTGCTCCCGTCTATGCTGTCGAGGCTTCTAAGACCTGCGAGTATCATCTGCATGTCTCTGGATGTAAGGATCGTCCTGTCCATTCTGTACCCGTCCGTTATGCATATACCGCCGCCTGCTCCCTGAATGGTGCTTATGGGTATCCCTGCTTTGCACAGAGCCTCTATGTCTCTGTTTATCGTCCTTCTTGATACCTCAAAGCGTTCCGCCAGTTCAGGCGCTGTTATCATCTCTTTTTGCAAGAGTATTGACAGTATTCCTATTAGCCTGTCTATCTTCATATCTTTGCTCTCCAAATGAATCTTATCATGTTAAACACGACAGCTCTATGTCATGTTTAGAATATAATTTTTTATTTTCCTCAAGGCTCCTCGCCGTAAAAACGCCCTTAAAATGCTTTACAACAATTATTAAGCGGGAAAGCCCACGGTTTTAACCATGGGATGAGAGCGTGATCTTTCCCACCTCATATCGAAAACAGAACATATGTTTGCTATAATATATATGAGGTAAACATATGCAGCTATCAGAAACAATAAAACTCTACATGACTAAAAAACAAAAGGAATTTATCACCCAGACTATGAACGAGTACATAAAGACCGTTAACAGTCTTGTTTCTGTTGCTCTAAATGTTGAGCCTATCAGCAGATATACAACTGCTGATGTATCTGCCAACCTTCCCTCTGCTCTGACAAACCAGTGCATTCGGGATGCAAAGTCCATCATCAGAAAATATGATAAGGAATGCTGCAAGGTTTCTGCCAAAAATAAGAAACTCGAAAAACAAGGTTCTGCCATCCGTGCAAAGGATCAATCCGTCCCTGTACTAAGACGGCCCTGTTGCTATATCAATAACCAGAATTTCAGGATCAGGGATGATCACATCGAGTTCCCTGTTATTATAGATGGCAGGTCAAAACGCATATCTGTACGCACATCCCTGACAGACAGGCAAAAACAGATACTGGCTGATGCAAAGTTAGGGACCATGCGTATCGTATATAAAGGCAGTAAGATAGTTGCCCAGATAGTTTATGAAGTTTCTGAACCCGGATATACTGATGATGGCAATATCATGGGCGTTGACCTTGGGATAAAGTGTCCCGCGGTATCTTATATCTCTGATGGCAGCGTCAGGTTCTACGGAAATGGCCGTAAGAACAGATATATGCGTCGTCATTATAGTTATCTGCGTAAGAAACTGCAGAGATCCAAACACATGGATGCAGTGGTACGAATCAACAACAAAGAACAGCGCATCATGAAAGATATCGATCACAAGATAAGCCATGACATCATAGCAACAGCAGTTGCACATGATGTTAAAGTCTTAAAACTAGAGCGTCTTTCCAATATCCGCTCTACGACAAGAACAAGTCGCAAAAACGATCA
>JAEEGJ010024802.1_pt1 | contig 12389 bp, 8 predicted proteins | sample 8958761 | NCBI WGS metagenome assembly JAEEGJ01 (sample SAMN16246546, study PRJNA631951) | gut metagenome | biome: gut microbiome; feature: rumen; material: RS-attached | host: Bos | place: Iran: Karaj | collected 2018-10 | reverse complement strand
TTGAAACTTTTAAAGAATATACTCCTTTAGGTGCAAAACCAGATCAAGTTTTAAGTGTTTTTAAAGGAAATATTATTTTAGCAAATTTAGAACCTTTTATAACAGAAGAAAAATTAGAAGAAATGAAAGAATATTCATTTGCTTTAACAAGATTACTTCAATATGTTGTTGATATACTTAAAGTAAGAAAAGAAGATATTTTACAAAGACATTCAGATCAAAGAGCTGCTATTAAAAATAGAAACAAAATAATTCATGATAACAAAGAAATTGAAAAAGAAAGGAAAAAAGCTTTAAAGAAAGCAAAGAAGAATTTTGGTAAAAAAGAAGGTGAAGAAGGAGAAGATGAAAAAGAAGATGAAAAAGAAGAAGAAGAAGAAGAAGAAAAAAAAGATGAAGAAGAAGAAAAAAAAGAAGAAGGAGAAGAAGGAGTTGTTGCTGAAGGATTTAATGAAGAAGAATGGTTAAATCAATATAATACAGAACATCCTATTACTCCTGTTCCTGATGAAGTGTTTGTTGATCAAGATAATGATTTTGATGTTGAAGAAAATATTGAAGGTGAAGATGATGAAAAAAAAGAAGAAGATGAATAAAAATACTTTTTATTATGTTTTTTAATTTTTAAAACAAAATTTTATTTTATTAAATTTTTTCTTTGTTTTTTATTTTTTAGTTATAAAAAAAATGAATTATGATTTTTATTAAATATAATTTAATTTATTTATATAAAAAATAACTCCCAAAAGAAAAAAAAAATAAAAGAATAAAAAATGGATCCAAATAACTTAGATAGGGATTTTAAACTTATATCAAAATTCAACGGAATATGTTTAAACATAGAAGAAAAAACTCGTTTAGAAATAGGTCTCCAAGAACTGATGATAAGTGAAAAAAACGAATCTTTAAAATTTTGGGGAAAAATACCAGGAGATGATTCAGACTATTATATAGCATTAGCAACAAATTACAAAAACCATTATGAATTCCCAGAAAAAAAATTTTATTTTTCAACACCAAACTTTGTCTTTGAGCTTCTACCAGAAACATTCGAATATCATGACAAAGATTTTCTTGATTCATATTATAAACCATTAAAAGGTAATCCAAACTTAGTAATAAAACAATATGGAGGAGCAGCACAAGCAGAAGGAGAAAATCCAGAAAATAATAATGAAAATCCCCCACCTGAGAATCCAGAAAATCCAGAAGAAAATAAACCAGCAACTACAAATATTCAAGATCCTGATGCTAGTGTTGATGATAATGCTCCAATACCTGAACCACCAAAAGAGAATTTTACTGAAAAATTAAAATTATCTTATTTAGTTAGACAAATTGATTATGATACTAATATTTTCCCTGAAGGTGCTTTGTGTTTAACTACTGATCATGAAATTAGAGTTAATAAGAGTTTTAAAGGTTTATGTAAGGAAAATATTGGAAATATGGAAAAATTTTTACATTTTAGAAGAGTTAGTCAAGAAAAAAGAGAATTAATTAATCAACCTGATGCTGTTTTTAGATATGATATTTTTGATGATATTACTAAAGATACTGTTAAAGGTAGTTGGACTATTGAATTAGATCCTACTAAAACTATTTGTAATTTAAGATCACTTTTATGGCCTGGATATTTTGCTGTTCATCAATCTGGAACTAAAAATTATTGTGGAGTTTATCTTGGAAATGGATTTAAAAATGCTGAGTTACCTTTTATGATATAAGAATATTTTTTAAAATTGTTTTTTTTAAAAAATTAAAATAAAATTTTTATATTTCTTTTTTTTTTTAGTTCATTTCTTTTATATATAAAAAAATATAATTTATCAAAGAAATAAAAATTTTAATTTAAAAATTTATTAAATAAATATAGTTTGTTAAATATAAATAATTCATATATTAATCAATAAAAATTTATAAAAAATGATTTCCAATTCAAAAATTTATTCCAAATTTGAAATAAATACAATAAATGAAAACGGTAAAATCCAATGCCCAATTTGTAATCATTTCTTTAGTAATAAATGTAATTTAAAAACTCATATATCATCAATTCACAATAAAATTTTACCTTTTAAATGTCCATATCCTAACTGTACAAAACAATATTCTTCAAATATCCGTTTAAATGTCCATATAAGAACACATACAGGAGAAAAACCTTATAAATGTAAAATATGTTTTAAATCATTTAATGAAAATGGAAATTTAAAAGCTCATATGTCTCGTCATGAAATAGAAAAAAAATTTAAATGCCAATTATGTGATAAAGCTTATAAAAGTAATGGTCATTTAAAAGAACATGTAGATATTATTCATAAGAAGGTCAAGTAAGTATTATATTTATATTAATAGAAAACATCAATGTGAGAACTGTGGGAAAAAATTTGGTAAAAAAAGCATTTTATTAGATCATATTAGAACTCATACTAAAGAAAAACCTTTTCAATGTCCTTTTAAAGGTTGTGAAAAAAAATTTGCTGAAAAAGGAAATATGAGGATTCATTATAAAAGGCATTTTAAAAAAAATAAAATGAAAAATTTATCTGTATGTAATAGTATTGAAAAAGAAACTGTTGATAGTATTCATGATAAAGATTGTTTTGATAATAAAAATAATTCTTTTAATAATAATAAAAATGTTAATGAGAATGAATGGAATGAAATGATGAAAGGAATTGCTAATTATGGTGATTTAAATAATTTTGAATTTGATAAAATTGATAATGATAGAGGAGAAAAAATTGATGATTTAAATTTTTTCATGCTTTTAAGCTCAGAATTAAATCCTATGAAATTATCTTGATATTGGCTAACAAAATAATTTAAGAATTTTATTCTTATTACCTTTAGAATATTTTTACTATTCTAAAAGGTTATTTTTTATTTTTTGATTTTTGAATTAATTTATTTATTCAAAAAAATGAAAATAATATTAATCTTTTTATTTATTTATTTTATAATTAAGGAAAAATAATATGTATGAATCATTTAATTCTTTAATTCCGAGAAGAAAACTAAAAAAGAATTATATTTTAATATCACTTACTACAATTTTTTTTATAACCACACTATTATTTTTATTCCTATATTTAAATCTTCGAAGTAAAATAAAATTATATATTCCAGACCCTAAAATATATATTCCAATAAAAGAACCATTTAATAAAAACAAAATAGAAGGAGGTCAACAATTTCAAGGAAAACATGATATTTTAAATACACCATATTATTCAAGAATAGATTTTTATAATAAAAAAAGTTCTGGAAGTTTAATGATTTTAGAAAAATTTAAAACTTATCAACAAACATCAGAATATACATGTGGATGTGCTTCATTAATAATGGCATTATATTATATAGATGAAACAATAATAAGTGAAAAAGATTGTGCAGAAAAATCAGATACTGGAACAAATATAAAATTAAATTCTCATGGAACTTATGGAACATATCCTATAGATTTAGAAAAAGCAATTATAAATTATGGTTTTAATACCGAGTCAAATAGAAATTTTACTGAAGAAAATAGTCCATTTAGGGATGAAATATCATTTATTAAATACGTTAAAGATGCAATTAAAAGTAAAGAGCCTATTATTGTATTATCAAATGATTGGGGAGGACATTATATTAATATTATTGGTTATGATAGTATGGGAACTGAAGATCTTTATATTGATGATGTTTTAATTGTTGCTGATTCTTATGATACTTCTGATCATGTCAACGATGGTTATGTCGTTTGGAGTTTAGAAAGATTTTATTCTTTAATTAGCATTCCTTATCCTTATTTTGAAAGTTCTCAAAATAGATTACAATTTATCAGAGTTAAAAGAAAAGATAATAGGGATAAATGATTTATGAACATATTCTATTAGATTATATTTTTAAATTATATATTTTTATTGTAAGTTGAATCATTTAAGTTATCATTTTCTATTCAATAAAAATGATTCAAGAAAAATAAATAATGTTTTTAAAATTATCTGATTTATAAATTTTTAATATTCTAAAAATTTCATTCAATATCAATATCAATTATATTGAAAAGTATTTAACTGAGCTAATCAATTAATTATGGTTATTAAATTTTAAAGTTTTTTTTAATTTAATTTATAAAAAATTAAATAATTTAAATATAATGAGTTTGATGAAAAGACAAGGAATAAATATGAATTTATTAAAAAATAAAATAAATAATCAAAAACGTCTAAATAACAATCAAATCTCTGATAAAGAAAAAATAAAAAATATAGTAAGTTCCTTTCGACATGGAGTAATAAATCAAAAATCAAATCATTCAAAGTTTAAAACATCGAAAAATTCTCCAGAAAGAATGTTATTTGATAATTCTCAAAATTTAAAATCGAAAATAATAAATGGAACAATAAATGGAGGTGGAAATAATTCAAAAGTGAATAATCATATAATATTATCATCTGCTAAACAAAATGAAAAAAATTTTGAAAATTTATTGAAGAGAAAAATTATAAAAATTCAAGAAAAAAAATCAATTACTCAAGCAAATACAAATAATAATTCAATAAGTTTATCAAATAATACTATTAATCATACAAATACTTCAAATTCTTTATATGGATATTTACCTCAAACAAATTATATAAGTAAAATTAAAAGTAAAATGAGTTTGGATAATTCAGTTAAACAAAAAAAATATAATGGAAATAACAGTCAACAAAAAAGATCTAATTCAACTTTAGAAGAAGATGAAAAACATAATAATTATTATGCAAATTTAAAAGAGAATATTTATAATAAATATATTTCTTCATCATCATCAAAAAATGATTCTAATATTAAAAGTCCTTTTAATACTTTAAATAATAAAAATAATACTAGTAACAAAATTATAATCCCTAATCATATGAAAAATTCTTCTTTATTTTCTTCAACTTTAAGTGCTTTATATAAACCTAAAAATTCAAAACAAATTCCAAAATTTCATTTTGAAATAAAAGGAATTAGCAGAACTTCATATCCAACTAAAAATAATAGTAGAAAACATTCTAATGATAAAAATATTAAAAAAATTAATAATAATAATTTAAATGGTAAAAGAGACCACATTAAAGTTAAAAGTAAAAATTTATATAATAATAGTTTACTTGGAAACATTAAAAAAAGAGAAATAAGTGAAGAAAAAAAATTAAAAAATAATGGGATAATTACGAATAGTATTAAATTCAGTAAAAATATTTCTAGAGAACATTCTAAAGAAAATTCAAAAACAATTTCAAAGAAACAATCTAAAAATAATTCTAAAGATAATATTTTAATTAATAGTCATAGAAAAAAGAATACAATTTCAGATAATCATAATATAAAAGAAAAAGTGGTTGAAAAAGTTATTTATTCAAATAAAAAACAATATCCCAAAGATTTTAGTTTTGAAATTGATAAAAAAAATAAAAGAGAAAGTCATTCTTCCAATGTCACTGTAAATATAAAAAATAATAATTTAATTCCAGATTTAAAAAAAGAATCAAAAGAAAAAGAATTAAAAGAATTAAAAGAAAAAGAAATAAAAGAATCAAAAGAAAAAGAGTTAAAAGAGTTAAAAGAGTTAAAAGAATTAAAAGAATTAAAAGAGAAAGAAATAAAAGAAATAAAAGAATTAAAAGAATTAAAAGAAAAAGAAATAAAAGAATTAAAAGAAAATGAATTAAAAGAAAAAGCCAAATTTAATATTAATATAATTGATAACAATATTAATGATAATAAAAAACCAGACAGAGATTTAGAAAATGAGGAAAACCAAAATGACTCACTTTTATCATATTTAAATTCAAATATAGACATATCTCCAAATCAAAATAATTTGACAACATTAAATGAGTCATATGACAGTGTTCAAAGTATATTAAAGGAAAATGGGAAATTCACTCAATACAATAGAGATATGGAAACAATATCTCAATATATAAAAAAATATTATAAAAAAAATAATAAATATCCAACAACAAAAATGAAATTTTATAAATATGGTAGATTATTAGGAAAAGGAGCTTTTGGAAAAGTGAATTTATCATTACATACATTAACTGGAAGGTTAGTGGCAATAAAATCAATAAATAAAACAAAATTAATAAATGAACGTCAAAAAGCTAAAATTCAATTAGAAACATCAATAATGAAAATATTATCTTCTTCAAATTATATAGTAAAAATATATGAAACTTTTCAAACTCAAAAACATTTTTGTATAGTAATGGAATACATTTGTGCAGGAGATTTACTTTCTTATATAAGAAAAAGAAGTAAATTAACAGAACAAATAGCGAAATTTATTTTCAAGCAAATAATATTATCTCTTCAATATATTCATAATCATAATATAATACATAGAGATATTAAATTAGATAATATATTAATAGATTTAAATAACAATATTAAAATTTGTGATTTTGGAGTTAGTAAGAAAATATCATTAAATGATAAAATGTATGAACAATGTGGAACTCCAGCATATATTGCACCAGAAATTTTAAAAAATAAAGGTTATGAAGGTTTTTCAGTTGATATTTGGTCTGCTGGAGTTGTTTTATATGCAATGTTAAGTGGAACTGTTCCTTTTAAAGGAAATAATTTAAATGAATTACATGATTTAATTATGAAAGGTAAATTTAATATTATTAATGATATTTCTAATGATGCTAAACATTTAATTAAAAATTTATTAGAAATTGAACCTAAAAAAAGAATTTCTATCCAAAATATTTTAAATCATCCTTGGTTAGTTAATGTTGATGTTGTTAATACTAAAAATTATAATTTATTTACTAATGCTGAAAGAGTTCTTTTAACAAAAAGTAATGTTGATTATAGAGATATTAATAATAAAGATGATATTATTGAAAATTTTGATTTAAAAAATTTAGATACAGGAGAAGAAACGGAAAATAAAAATATTAATACCAAAAGTATAATTTTAGCTCCTTTTAATTCTTCTATGTCCGAAGAAGAAAATAAATATATTATTAATAATACAAAAATAAAAAACAGTGAAGATGATTATAATAATAAAGAATTAATTGTAAAAAATAATGTAATAAAATTTAGTGTAAAAGTAAAGGAATTAAATAGAAACTATGAATTAAATAATAATGGAGAAATAGATAATGGAGTGGTAATTTCACCAAATGATTCTCATGAGAAAAAAAAAGAAAATAATGATATTTCTCCATATAATGGAAGTTATTATAGTAAAATTCAAAGTAAACCTTTTTCCCCTTTTAACGAAATGGAAGAAGGATTAAGTTCAAGAAGAGAAAATAAAGATGATAAAAATAATAATACAATAAATGATAAAGCCCTATCAGAATTATGTGAGTTAGGATATAATAAAAAATATGTTGTTGATTGTATTAATAAAAATGATATAAATTATGCCACAGCTGGGTATTATTTATTAGATAAATTTTCATGAAAAAGGGGTTAAAATTAATTTTTTATAATTTAAATAAAGAAAATGAATTAATTTTAATTTCTTTTAATATATGATTATATATTCTTTTTATTTTAAAATTTTTTTTCTTATATAATTTTTTTAAATCAAAAAATATCATATTAATTAAAATGATGATTAATTATGTAAAATAAAATATTTTCTTATTCAACTCCCAAAAATTCTCCAATTTTTAATATATATATAAAATAATTTATCAAAGATAAAAAAAATGTTGAATTTTGGTGACTGCGAAGAATTTGAGGATAGAAGCTCTGATTGTTTTTTTGAAGAAACAGAAATAATTAATGATACAGAAGTTCATAAATGTTCATTAAAATCCAATGAAAATAAAGAAAATGTTAAATTTCAAGATGATGATTTAAAGAAAAAAGAATATGAAAACATTGATAATGAGAAAACAAGAACTAACACAAATTTTCCAAAAATTCCAATAGAAGAAAAAGATAATAACATATTAGAAAATAGTTTTGATCAAATAAATTATATTGTTGTTCATGATGATAATAATGATAATAATATTAATAAAAAAAATAAAATATCAAACAGTATCATCACTTTCAAAGTTGAGAAAAAGATTCTTGGAAGAAAAAAAAAAGAAAAAACAATCGAAGAACATACAAAAAAAAATGTTCATTCATTTAATTCCCAAGATAATATGGTGAGAAAAATTAGAGTTTATTCAATTAAATTTGCCCTAAACTTAATTAATGATTGCATGGTTCTAGAATTTGGAAAAATAAAAAGAAGAAAAATAAGAGGAATTTGTAAAGAAATAACATCTGATATTACTATTAATTTTAACATATATTTTTTTGAGAAAAATCTAGGAGAAATATTTTCGAATCCATTAAATGAAAAATATAAATTAAAAGATAAAGACCAAAATATAAAAGAAATTAGTAAAATCAGGAAATTAAGAACAAAATCTAATAAAGCTTTATTAATCAATGAATTATTAGATTTAAAATTTAATGTTATTTATGATATGTTTGTATATGGAAATAAGGAAGAAAATAAAGAGAAATACTTAAAATATGGAAAAAGTAAGAATACTTTAAATTTAGAAGAACTACTATCAACTTCAACATTTAAAAATAAATACAAAGAAGATTATATTAATAGTTTAAGAATACAAGCTCATGAAATTAAAAAATTTTATAATCCATCAAATGCAAGGAATTCAAAAAAAAAGGATAAAAAATTCAAAAACACAAATTTTGAAAATTTTTAAAAAAAAGGAAATTAAATAGTTAAAATAATTTTTTATTAATATTAAAAAAATAATAATAATATATAAAAATTTTCCAATATAACTCTATTTAAAAATTAATTGTTTTTAATAAACTTTTTTCAAATTCGCAAAATATTTAAAAAGATATTTTTTATTGTTTATTTATTTATATGTTTATTTTTGGTTTATAATAATCAAATTATTTTTAAAATAAAATTTATTTAATATGTTTTTGAATATAGATGAAAATGAGAATATTAAACTAAAGAATAAGATTTCTTTTAAAATTTTTTAAATTGTATTTTTAAGAAGTTTTTAATTTAAGAATTATCAATTTGATGAATCTTTTTTTAGATGTTAAAATATATCTTAAATTTTCTTTCATAAATTTGAATGATTTTTTTATTCATAAAAGAAATAAATATTATTAAAGGTAAGAATAAAATTATTATTAATTTAACTTTTATTAAAAAAGAATAATTTTTTTTAAACACCCAATTTATTAAAATTAATTTTTTTAATTTAAAAAATTTCAAAAATGAATATTCCTATTTCTAATAATAATCAATCAAACATTATAAAACAAAAAAGATTAAGTTCACCTTTTACAAATATAATAAATTTTCCTCCAAAACCAAGAACTGATATTAAAAATCATAAATTAAACAATCCTTCTCACAATAAAATAATTGAAATTTATAATACTGAATTTGATGATGAATTACCGTTTATTTTAATAAACAATAAAGAAGATTTCTTAAAAGAAATACGTTCAACATCAGAAATTATTTTACAAGAAATTTATTCAAATAAAGAAATATCAGACGAAGATTTTCAAAGCATTTTAAAAGGAGTTGAAAAAGATATAAATGAAAAATATCAAAAAAATTTAAAAATATTATCAGATGCATGGAGTGATTATCAAAAAAACCCAAAAAAATTTGCTTTTTTAAAACATTATAGAAAGCATTGTATTTATACAGATGAATATGCATTTCATTCTTGTGAATATTCAAATTCAAAATTAATAGAAATATCAAGTGAAAAAAATATAGATATTATAACTCATTTAATATGTATTAATTGTAAAAAATGTTATTTTTCTCATAAAATATTATTATATTGTAATTATTGTAAAAACGATTATTTTTCATGTACGTTACCAAAAGAAGAAAATTCCAATATTTTACCAGCAACATGGGCGAAATATCATTGTTCAAATTTAATAAATGATACAATGAAATGTTTAAAATGTAAAAATACATTATATTTAGATTTAAAAGCAAATTATTTAATATGTATAAATCAAAACTGTGGTTTTAAAGCAAAACCACATAGTATAATTTGGAATTGTGCAAATTGTAAAAAAGAATTTAAAAGTGATGCTAAAATATTTAATCCTATGGAAATGCAAGTTATTAAAAGATCAATTAAACTTGCTTTACTTTTTAAAAAAAAAATATATCCAAATGAATTACCTTGCTGTAAAATAAATCCAAAAGATTTAATATTTTATCATAAAGAAGGATGTAATGGTGAATTATATAAAGGAATATTAAATAAAAAAGATATAATCGTTTGTTCTAAATGTAAAGCAATGAATTTTTTTGATAAATTTTTTTGGACATGTCCTTTATGTAAAAAGAGATTTAAAAGTTTAAATAACTCTTGGGAAAAAATATTTAATAAAAAAGAATATTTAATAGAAGGAAAATATTCATCCATAAGAAGAATGACTGGAGAAAAAAGAATATCATTTAATGCTGAAATTTTAAGTAATAATATTGAAAATATTAATTCTAACAAAGGAATTAGAAATAGTTCTGGAGGAGTAAATTTTTTTTCTTATAATAGAAATTATTCAAATGATCATAATTATTCTTTAGTTAGAAATGCTTCTGGAGTAAATAATAATACTTTAAGTAATTTGAAAAATTGTAGCAATGATAAAATTATAAATTTAGTTCCTTCAATTAACCAAAATAAAAGTTTTAATAATATTCCAAAAAATAAAAATAAAATTAAAAATAACCACAGCAATAGTAAAGGAAAAAAGCAATATCAAACTTTAATTGAAATTTTAGAAGAAAGAGATGGGAAACCAAGACTTACAAGTTCAAACAGTAAAGCACACAATCACAAAAAAAGTAATTCTCAATCTAATTTTTCAAAAGAAAAATTAAATTATAGAAAATTAAATATTCCTAATTATCATTCTAGTGTGGGAATAAGTAATAAAGAATTGAAAAATATCGAATTAAATGATACAAATAATAATTCTATTTCAAAAAACAATGAACAAAAAATAGATTATCAACTAAATGAAATGAAAAAAATAACAATAAATAGAAGAGATCAATTTTTAAAATCAAAATCTAGAGATGAAAGAGGAGAAATTTATAATCTTAATAGAATTATGAAACCTTTAAATTTAATTAATAAAGGACAAAATTTAAGTTATTTTAACGAAAAAGAAAAAGACAATGATAAAGAAGAAGAAGAAAAAGAAGAAAAAAAAGATAATTTCGAAGATAAAAAAATTCCACCAAAAACTTTAGAACCAAATAAAAATAAAAATCAAAAACAAAATCTGTATGAAATACAATCAATTAGGGAATCAACTTTTAATGAATTTTCATTCACTAGTTCAACTTTAATAAGCCAAAATAATGAAATTTTCACATCTCCTCAACAAATCAAATTAATAATAAAAGAAGGTAGAATTCCTATATTTAATATTGAAAAGTTTATATTTAAAAATCCAATTGGTGAAGGTTCATTTGGTAAAATATATTTAATAGAAAAAGAATTAACTCATGAACAATTTGCATTAAAAAAAATAATATGTAATGGCATAAAAGAAGTAAAACAATTTCAAAAAGAATTTGAATTAGTATATTCAAAAAAACATAAAAATATAATGAAAATATACAACATAGAATATAAATGCTTAGATTCTACAACATATTCAATTTATGTTTTAATGGAATTAGCTTTAAGTGATTGGAATAAAGAAATAAAAAAAAGAGCACAAAAAAAAAATTATTATTTAGAAATAGAAATTATAAAGATATTAAATCAAATATTAAATGCATTATTATTTTTAGAAAATGAAGGAATTGCACATAGAGATATAAAACCTAAAAATATATTAATTTATCCAAATGATATTTTTAAAGTTGCTGATTTTGGAGAAGCAAAAAATTTAAAAGCAAAATCACAAGAATCCACTTTAAGAGGAAGTGAATTATATATGAGTCCTATATTATATAATTGTTTAAAAAATAGAAAAAAAGATGTTTTACATAATGCTTATAAAAGTGATGTTTTTTCTTTTGGACTTTGTCTTTTATATTCTATGACTCTTTCCATACAAGTTTTAAATGATATTAGAGAAGTAAATAGTATGATAATTATTAATCAAATTGTGAAAAGAGCCATTAGAAGAAATTATTCAAATAAAATGCAAAATTTAGTTTTAGGAATGCTTGAAATTGAAGAAAAGAAAAGACTTTCTTTTAAAGAGATTAAAAATTATATTCAACAAAATTTTAATTTGGAATAATTATTGTTTTTTATTTGTTTTAGTTAGATTGTTTGTGTTCTTTGTTTTAATTTATTAATTATTATAGATATAAATAAATTATATAGAATAAATTAATA
>JAEEGJ010024794.1_pt1 | contig 12391 bp, 7 predicted proteins | sample 8958761 | NCBI WGS metagenome assembly JAEEGJ01 (sample SAMN16246546, study PRJNA631951) | gut metagenome | biome: gut microbiome; feature: rumen; material: RS-attached | host: Bos | place: Iran: Karaj | collected 2018-10 | reverse complement strand
CACGGGGCTCTCGCGGATGGGATAGATGATCCGGTGCTCGAACCTCCCGTCATCGAGGCGCCGGAGCGAGCAGGAGCTTTCAAGCGAAGCCGCGTCGCGATCGGAGGCGAACAATGCGAAGAGGGAATCCGAAGTCTCGGAAAGTGTGCACGACGGAATGGATTCGCGGTCGTAGCCGAAGACCCAGGGTTCGCCATCGCGCTCGAGCCCGCTCGGCGAGACCTGGTTGCCGAACGCGTTGTCACCGTAGATCACGCCGGGAATCACCCAGTTCGTGGGCCTGAAGTCGGTTGACGCGCAAACGGCGACCTGAATGGTCCGCGTCTCGTTCGACGGATTGACCACCCTGATGAGGCGGCGGAAAAGTTTGAAATCGGCCGTTTCCACGCCAGCATCCCTAACGATTTCCGCGACCGAGTATCGCGCGGAGCAGTCGACATCCCCGCCGCCCTTCTCGTAGACTTCCACTTTGGCATCGCTTCTCATGGTTTTCACCTTTTGTTGATGCTTCTGATTGTACCAAAGACGCGACGCCCAAACAAGCGCTTCCAGCCTGGGCATTTATCTCTTATCTATCTACGCCAGTCACGCCGGCATCCCCATGACGTGTAGCCGCAGTGCCTCGGGCAGGACCGAGTTCGCCTCGGCGATCGCCTTCTCCGATGCTTCGACGCGGACCGTTTCGCGGCCGATGCCCGCGTCAAGCGCCTCCAGCAGCGTTTCCCTGATGCTTTCCGGCTTGATTGCGGCGATGCGCTTCAATTCGGAACGGATTCTTGCCGGAGTCAGCCCGCTTATGCAATCCGCCAGGCAGCGCCGAACCATGGAGCGCGTCGACTCGCGTCCGCAGTTGACGAAGCGGCCGGCGATGGCGAGCGTCGCCTGACGCACGTCGTCGGCCGTCCATTCCACCTGGGCGACGAAGTCCCTGATTGAGCGGACAAGTCCGAGCGTGTCGCCGACATCCGGGTTCTGGCGGCTTTCCAGGCGGAGAACGTTGTCGCGCCACGAGATTTTCGCCCCGTACGCACCAAGGCTCTTCCGAATCTGCGGCTCGACATAATCGCGCTCCAGCAACCTGGCGCCGATTTCAAGGCGTTGCCGGAAGAGTGGCGCCTCAGCCGGTGCCGGAATCGCAACCGAGACGGTGGCGACCTTGCGTCCGGGAACACTTTTCGCCTCCCGCTCCTCTTTGCCCAGCAGTCTCTTCGGGGCGAACTTCAGATCGGCGGCGGGGCCGATCGGGTGGGCCGGGGCGGAGAGAAGCGTTTCGAAAATCGAATCTTGGACCGGCATCGTGAGATGCTCCGGGCCGGCAAGGACGAAGGTCCATCTCGCGGGGTTGTGAAGCATGTCGGCGACCTCGGAGGCTTCGCGCACGAAACCGGTGGCGAGTTCGCCTGTCTCCTGCGAGGAGTTCGCCTGCGAACACCTCATCCGGTAGGCGACGACTTTTTCGATGGCGTGGCATTTTGAACACGCCTTGAGGAGGGAATCGTCGGCGGTGGCGCCAGTGGCCCAGACGGCATTCTGCAGGTAGGTCTGACTGGATCCGATGATGTCGGACCCACGCCTTATCATGCTCCTTACCTTATTGTAGGAGAGGGGATCGCGCAGCTGGAAGAGGTAGGCGAAGTGCTTCGGCACCAAATTCAGATTGTCCTTGTCAAGCTCGACCATGAATTTCAGTCCGCGCCTTTGGACGCCGTCCAAAATGCCCGTGTCGGCGTAGGGGCCGATGTCGAAGTTGATGATGGGCGAGTGGATGTCGAGGCTTTCGCCGTATCTCATGCGGTCGCGAACGGGGTTGACAATCAGCGGGAGCATGAGCAGCTGCTCCGAGGTGAAGTCGGAAAGGTCCGCAAAGCCCGCCAGCCACGCCTCGCCAGACGGATTTGCCTTGAGATGAAGAAACTTCGCCCCGCAGACGGGCAACTTATGCGCCCCGGACGAGATGGCCAGCCTGTCGTCGGGGATGTCGTCAAGTGTCGTCTCCGGGAGCGGCTCGGCGGACGGTGCCGCCGGCAGGGAGGCGGCGAGGGCGTCTTCCCGCGCGGCAAGGGCGCGGCACTCCTCGTCCGAGAGCGCATTGCGTTTGTCCGCGAGCGCAAGCGCGATGGCCGCGCTTTCGAAATCTTCGCCGGCCTTGACTTTTCGTATGGAAAGGTCGAGGCGGTGCGGATTCTCAAGCAGCAGGTCTTCGACTATCGACAGGGCTGAAGCCGGATCGCGGGCGAACTGGTGGCAAATGGCCAAAAGCCGGGAAGAGTCGAGGCCGAAGAGCGGGTCGTCCCTGAATATCCAGCTGTGGAAGACGGACTTGAACGCATTTTTGCGGGCAGTCTCGGCAAGTCCTCCCTCGTTGATGGTTTTGACGATGCGCTCGGCGCGTGCGCTTGCCTCCGATGCGATGCGCGCGGCCGTCTCCTGATCGTCGAGAAGCCTGTCCAGTTCATGCCTCGTCCTGTTCCACAGGGTGTCCCCGGAATAGTCTGGTTCGAAGAATCCGTAGATTCCAAAGACCTTGTCGTGGCCCAGCTGATCCGAAGTGGTCATGAAATTCGTCTTAAGGCCGATTTCATCTTCCGGCTGGTCAATCGCTTTGTCCATGACCGCGCCAAGGTCTATCTCTTCGGTGAAGAGATCCATTGCCAGCGAGGCGCGGTAATCGGAGGTGTCCGGCAGAAGCCAGAGAATCCCTTGGTTCGGCATTTTGTCCTTCTTTTCGTCGAAGAACGATGCGGGGGGCGAAATCTCGATGAAGGCCGAGCGCGGCTCCTCCCAGCGCGGCTGCGGGACGAAGGGCTGCTCGGCTTCACCGGCCTCGAGGCCTTCCAGAAGCTTGTCCGCGAGGACGAGCAGTTCGCGCGGGAGTTCGCGGCTGCGGGTGGCGACGCGCATGTTCGAGGGGCGGTACCAGCGCGCATGGTAGGCGCGGACGTCGTCGAGCGTGAGCGACATGATGTCGGACGGACACCCTCCGAAGGCGAAACCGAAGCCACTGTCCGGGACGAGATGGCGCTTGGCCTCGTCGAGGATCCTGTCCGAAAGGTCGCCTTTTTCGCCGCACATTTCGTTGAAGACGACGCCGGTGTAGGCGAGCGGCCCGTCCGGGCGGGAGGTGTCCTGCGGCAGGAAGCGCCCCGCTTCGCGGAGGAATGTGGTTTCGGAGAGTTCGGGACGGAGAATCGCGTCAAACCAGACCTCGAAGAGTCCCTTCATGTCCGACTCGACCGCCGAGCTGAAATGGTAGTTCGTCATGAACGAGTGGGTCGTGGCGTTCAGCTCCTCCACCACGGTGCGGTTCATCATGCCCCCCGCGAGGTCTGTCCCCGGCCGGCGCTTCGACCCGCTGAGGACCATGTGTTCGAGGACGTGCGGAAGGCCGCGGTCATCCGCGACGGGAGTCGCGATGGCGATTGCGCAGCTGGAAACGGGATCGTCCGCGGTGAAATGCAGCCAGCGGAGGCCCGTTGGCTCGTGGGTGAGCATTGTCGCCGTCTCGCCCTGCTCGTGGAGCGTCGTCACGGAAGTGACGCGGAAGTTGCCGATGGTGTCGCCTGCCTTAATGTGGTCTGTCATGTTTGGTGTCTCCTGTAATTAGGCAATGGATAGTATAGGGAGGAAACGGGGAAAGTTTAGTGAAAGCAGGGAGCCTGGCACCGTTTTGGTGTCAGGCTCCCAATTGCCCTGAAAACTAGCGGCTAGCACCTAACCACCTAACCAACTGACCAACAACTCAGCTAACCAACTAACCACTAACTAGCTAACCAACTAACCACTAACCAACTAACCACTAACCAACTAACCACTAACTAGCTAACCAACTAACCACTAACCAACTAACCACTAACCAACTAACCACTAATCACTAACCACTAGTGACCCCGCATCTGCACGGCGAGGGCGTAGGCGTCGTCGAAGGGCAGGCCGATGTCCTTCAGGTGGTCGGGGAAGGCCATCTTCCACGAGACATAGTAGTAGGCCAGGAGCCGGTAGCCGGAGAAGTCTTCGCCGGGGATGCGCCTATGCCGAAGGTTGCGAGGACATGTCTAACAGCAGCTCGCTGGGGATTCCGGCCGAGGTGACAAGAAGGTAGTCCCTTGCGCGCGTGCAGGCGACGTAAAGGAGATTCCGCTCCGTGTCGTAGATCTCCTGCAATCCCGCGATCACATCCGCCTCGGCAAGGCGCTCCGGCGATGGAATCACGTCCGCGTCGCAGCACATCACGGCGACGGCCTGGTACTCAAGCCCCTTCGCCCCAAGCATGACGTCGAGTTTCGGGGGCTTGGCCGCGCCGGCGTATTTGCTTCTCGCCAGAGCGGCCGACGCCCGCGCGTGTTCCCTTTCGCTTTGGAAGAAGATGGCTACCGCCTCGGACGGCACGTTGAACTTGTCGTGCATCTCGTCCAGCCACGCCGCGACGCCTTCAATTTCGCCTTCGACATCCTCGAACTGCCTGAAAACGGGTTTCGGCCCCGACATCAGCGAAATCGTCCCCTTGCGCTCCTGGACAATCTCGTCGGCGTCCTCGGTCTTGTCCGCCATGAGTCTGTCGGCTGCAAACGACTTCGAAGACGTTCCAGAGTGCGTGGCGGCGCTCTTTGGAAAGCCGTCGGAAGACACCCCGCCTCAAGGCGTCACTGTATTCCGGCCAAGTCGCGATGCCGCGTGTGTCGACGACCCTTTCGAAATTAATAAGGCCGTTTGTGCCTAAAATGCTTATTTTTGTTGACATCGGGCACAATCCATGCGAAAATGACAGCATGAAGAATGGCAATAAGGCAATTGGCGAGGTGGCGCTGGCTGCAATCTTCGCCGCGTTCGCGCTCGGCGCGGAGGCGATGACGCCGGGCGGGGTCGAGAAAAAGTGCGTCGGCCTGTACTTCGACGTCATGAATACGACGCCGTCCAACATCCTTGCGAACGCCGACCAGTTCGCCCCGAACGCCCCATATCTCGATGGCGTCGCAATCGGCCTCCATGGCATCCCGGTCGCGGCTGAGGACGGGAATGTCGTGACCTCCCAATACCGCTACATCATGCACAAGACGGAGCGATGGACGCGCGACGCGCTGAAGGACCAGATTCCCTACCTCCGGGAGATCGTCAAGAAGCCGTGTCTCTCGGAAAGCTTTCTGCTTTTCTGGATGACGCCCGGCGGATCCAGCTCGCGCATCGACTGGACCGACGACAAGGGTTGGGCGAACTACGCCGAGAACATGGCGGCCGTCACATGGCTCGCGAAGGAGGGCGGCCTCAAAGGGCTGATGCTCGATCCCGAGGAATACGGCGCGCAGGGCGGCAAGTACGCGCAATACATCCATTCCTACATGGATCCTCCCTACCGGGAGACGGCGAAACTCGCGCGCCAGCGCGGTCGCGAGGTCTTTTCCCGCGTCTTCAAGGAATTCCCGGATGCCGTCATCTTTTCGCTTTGGTGCTTCCACAAGTTCAGATACTGGTTCGACAATGGCCGGCAGCCTTATCCGCTCCAGAACGTCGAGCAATCCGGCGAGCTTTTGCAGTGCTTCATGAACGGCATGATCGACGTCATGCCGCCCGGGGCGAGGATTGTCGACGGGATGGAGGTCTATACTGGATCGGCGCTCGACAACTCGTTCGCGAACGACTATGTGGCGGCCTCAATCACCGCGCTTCCGCTCATCGAACCCGAGAACATCGTCAAGTACCGTTCGCAGTTCCTTTTCGGCAACGCGCACTATGTCGACATGTATGTCCAGACCCAGAATCCTAAATCCGTCTGGTATTTCGGCCCGGTCAACGGCTCGCGCCTTGAGCATCTGCGGCTCAATCTGGAGCAGTCGTTCCGGTCCGCGACGGAATACGTCTGGTTCTACGGAGAGCGCGGCGGCAAGCTCTTCAACTGGCGCGACGGCCATTACGCGAAGCAGAAGACATGGGAAGAGGTCATCCCCGGCTTTACCGAGACGGCCATGCTGGCAAAGGATCCCATTGGCTATTCGGCAATGCGCAAGGCCGAGCTCGCGGCAAAAGGCCAGCTTGTCAACCTCGCGATGGATGTGGCACCCATCAGCATTGGCTACCCCGACGGCGAGCGGGAATTCCATTTGCGCGAGTACAACATGCCGGCGGTCAAGGTGAAGCCCGGCGAGCGCTATGCCGTCGTCATGAAGACCGAGGAACACGGCGTCGAGAAAGGCACGACGCGCCAGGGCGCGGCGATGCCGCGCATCTTCTGGCGGCCGGTGACGAAGCAGAACGAAAAGCGCATTCCCCTCACGATGCACTACGACAAAGGACCGGATGCGAGTGGCTGCTACGGGTCGACCATCGTCATTGAAGTGCCGGAGGGCGCTCGCGAACTTGTCTGCGACCCCGGCGCAAGCATTGGCATTGGCGAACGCGTGTCCTACCGGTCGATCACCGTGTTCAACCTTTTCGATCCTGTCGAGCCCGTTCGAAGCGACCGGCAGGTGAAGTGGACGTTCGATCCCGAGAAGAACACGCTTACCGACGGATGCTGGACGCTTTCGGCGACGCCTGACAAGAAGAATGGCACACTTACCGTCCGCGGCGAAGATGAAAAGACAATCGGGTCGGGCGTTCTTGACTTCACGACCGTCAAGGCCGACACTGGCTACGCCGTTACGGCGCTCGGAAAGCTGAAGAACATCCCGGCGATGACCGCGCTCCACGCGCCCGATCTTGTGAAGGTCGTCGACGGTGGCATCGCCGGCTGTTCGAACGTGACGGCCGTCACGACAGGCGAGATACTGAAGCCCTGGTGGGCGAGGCTCCCGGAGGAAATTCGCGGAGGGCGGCTGGAGGCGCTTGGGTGCCAGTCCCGGCAGCCGCTCAATTTCAAGGCATTCGACCACCGGCACAAGCGCACGTATGTGGAATTCCTTTCCGACAAAATGCGAATCAAGGGCCTGAAGCCGGGCGACCTCTACAGCATCGGGCTGTCGATGAAACGTAGCGGACCTGGATTCGTGTTCCTCTTTCCTCGTTTCCGCGGCCAAAGTGGGTGGTCCGTCCGCACACCGGAGCCTCTTCCGAAGATTTCCATGTCCCAGCCGCGCGAGGACGGCGTCTGGCAGTCCGGCGAAATCGTCCTGCGCGTGCCGGAGGGTGCGGATGAAATCTGTCTCGACATCAAGACTGAGATCACAGAGGGCGCGACCAGCATTGAACTCGGAGATTTCAAGGTCTACAGGATTGGCGGGCCGCTTCCGGTTTGGCCAGAGGAGTTTGAACGCCAGAAACCACGGTGACGGAAGCCGAGAGGAGCCGGCGGCTCCTTATGACAATGGTGATTTGAAAGGAGTACTCATGAAGACTGGACATAGACATTTCTCAACGGCGAGTCTGGGCGTTGCGCTCGCCGCATTCTCAGCCGTCGCGGCGGATGTGACGTATACATGGCAGGCCGTGGACGGCGTCTGGGACGGCAATGCCACAGACAGGGCACACTGGGCCTGCAGCAGCGCAGACCGTTTCGACTATCCGCAGAATAATTCCTGCAAGGCCGTCGTCCCGCAGAACGTCAGGGCAAGGATCACGATTGACGTGAACCATGTTTCCGGCAAATGGGAGCTGCAAGCGGGAAGTCATGTCACGTTTACTTCCCTGAACGTCGGAGACGGCGATGAAATGGCTCACATGGAAGTAGACTCGCTTGTCACAAAAGCGGGATCAACGTTCATCCTCGATCATGCGAAGATTTCCGACGCCTACCAAATCTCCCTCCAAGCGGGCGTAACGGGAATAGTCCGGAACGCTTCCTGGTTCTACTGCAGCAACAGTTCGTTCTATATAAACAGCGCAAAACCACCGGCTTACTTTGAAGTTTCCGGAAAGTCGGCCATAAATATCGGCAATATCTACATCGGAGACGGCTGTGGATTTGTCATTGACGACTCAACGGTTACATGCCGGGCCAGGTTGGCCGTCGGCACAGATCGGTACGCCAACAGAACCAGCGATTCCAGCGCTCTTCTCTTCAAGGGCGCGGAACCAAAACTTGTGTTTAACGACGGTCCGTCGGAAAATGGCAGAAATCTGCAGGCATGCGGTGCCAATCCGAAACTAGACGGGGATGTTCTCCATCTTGATTTCCTCGTGCCCGAGGGGGGATTCGCATCGACGCCTATTTCAATAGTTGATGGTGATGCCTCGAAATACCTGTTCGGAGGACCCAACGATGGTGCGACGCCCCGCTACGGCAAGTTCCGCATCAACGTTCTCGACGAAAGCCCCGCGGCATTCTCTCCGCAGAGGGTCGAGCAGAATCTGGTCGAGTGGAAGACCAGGAAAGCCTTGTGCACAGGGGGATTCGACTACAACAACATCATTGAAGGGAACCTTCCCAAGAAGGCGGAGCAGAAATCCTTTGCTTCCGGACTGGTCTCCGAAACCACGGACATCGCCCTGTACGCCTATTCAGTGACGCTCAAGGGGAGTCGGGGCGGGACGAGAATCTTCGTGCAGTGATGGTTATGGATAATAACGAAGTCAATGCTGTAGAGGCCCCCATCGCGCATTTTGGCATGGTGGCCGACCTGCACTATGCGGAACGGCCCAGTCTCCCAGACGATCCGGGCTGGAGGTGCTTCAATGACGCGCCTCTGAAACTGCGCGACTGTATCGACGAGATGAATGCGCGCAATGTCGACTTCCTGATCGAGCTTGGCGACTTCAAGGACATGATGCCCACGAAGGAAGCGACGCTCAAGTGCCTGGACGACATCGAGAAGGCTTTCGCGCGTTTCAACGGCCCGCGCTACCACGTGCTCGGCAACCACGAGACGGACTGCATCACGAAATCGGAGTTCCTCGCCCACATCTCAAACGCAGGACAGAAGAAGCCCCTGGCGCATTATTCCTTTTCCGTGGGGAAGGTGACGTTCATCGTCCTGGATGCGAACTACACCTCGAAGATGGAGGACTACAGTCCGGGGAAGTTCGATTTCAGGGATTCGAACGTTCCGCCGGACCAAGTGGAGTGGCTCGAAGGCGTTCTCACCTCGGCTTCCGGCCCCGTCGTCATATTCGCTCATGAACTCATAGACCCGGCCTGTCCCGACGTGTTCCGCATCAAGAACGCGGCGCAGCTGCGGGAAATGTTCGAGAAGTCCGGCAAGGTCAGGACCGTTTTCACGGGACACCACCATGTCGGCCATTCGGCCATCCACAACGGGATTTTCTACTACACGCTCCGCGCGATGGCGCAGGACGCCTATCCCGAGAACAACAGCTACGCCGAAGTAACGCTGTACGACTCCGGGCGTGTTGTCGTCAAGGGTTTTGCCAAAGCGGCTTCAGCCGATTTCGAAAGCGCACAAAGAGCCTAGTCGTCGAAGACGATGCGCCACAGGGGGACCTTGCCGAGCAGGATTTCGGCATCGGCGGTCGTGCCAGGCGGCACCTCGCGGTCGGGGGATTCGTACGGGCAGTAAATGACGCGGTAGGTCTCGTTGCCTTCGGCCTGGATAACGTCGCGCATGTCACCGACAACCGCCGGCGTCCAGTTGCGCCGTACGAGCCGTTTCGACGAGCGGAACTGCGCCCGCACGGGCATACCCTCTGAAATGCGCGTCGCGTAGCGCTCCGGCACCTTGAGGCGGAGAAGAAGTTTGTCTGTTCCGAAAATCTCGTAGAGAACCTGGTCGGGACGCGCCACCTCGCCCACGAAGAAGGTGTGTCGGAGAACTGTTCCCGATGTCGGCGCGCGCACGGTGCGCGCCTCGAGGTTTGCCTTTGCGCTGCGGACGGCCGCCGTCGCTGAATCGAGCTGCCGGCGGAGCATCTCGACCTGCCTGCGCCAAACGGTCAAGTCCTTGCCGCTCAGCTGCCGATGGCGTAGTTCGCTCTGCGCCACCTGGTATTCGTCCGACATCAGGTCCCGCCTCGTCGAGACACCCTCCTCGACGAGCTGTCGCGTTATCTCAAGCCGCTTCCGGGCGAATTCAAGCGCAAGGGCCGCGACCTGCACCTCGTTCGAGTGGCTGCGGAGCTGGTCGACGTATTCGGCCTCGCGGAAAGCCAGTTCCGCGCGAACGCGGTCGGCCTCGATTTCGGCGCGCTGGACGGCCGCCTTCTCGATTTCGTCGGAAAGGTGCAGAAGGACGTCGCCCTCCTCGACCTTGTCGCCCGAGAAGGCCGATATCGAAACGATGACGCCCGTAAGCGGGGCGCGGACCTCGGCGTATGGCGCGGTCGTGGCATAGCCGGACGCCGGTACGCGCCGTGGCACCTGGATGTAGATTGAGGCCACAGAGATGGCGATTATGACAATCAGGACACGGAGGACGTTGCGCGCTGCGCGACGCCTTTTCTCGCCTGAGGTTTCTGGCGGCTTCTCGCCGCGTGTGCTTCTGTATTCGCCCATGGGAAAAGGAAATTAAGCGGTTATGCGGTTAAGCGGTTAAGTTGTCGGCGTATCCGTCAAACGAACAAACGAACAAACGAACAAACGAATAAACGAGCTTACGCCTGCGGCTTGGCGTCCTTCGTCATCATGCGGATGCTGCCAATCTCGTCGTCGTAGCGCTTGATGCAGAGGTTGCAGTCGGCGCAGCTGCGCTCGTAGCAGTTGCGGTGGACGCGCGACGGATACATCTTGCGGAAGGCCTCGTAGCACTCGTCGCTGCAGAAGCTGAAGCGCTCCTGGTTCGCGCCGAAGGCGACCTGGACGACGTGGAAGCCGTCGAGTTCGGGGTCGCAGACCTTCTCGCACCACGAGCACTTGACCGTGAGCTGGTCGAGCACCTTCTTGCGGCGCTGCTCAAGTTCGTCGTCGGGCCATATGTACTCAACCCAGCCGACGGCCTCGCGGCGCAGACGCGCGACGACGGCGTCCTTGCGGAGAAGAAGAATCGTGCCGTCCTTGAGCATGTAGGCTCGCTCGCCGTCGAGAACCTCGGGCGAGCCGAGAAGGTGTATTTTGACGCCTCCCGTGCGGGGAATCTCGTAGGAGTTCCAGCCGCATGAGTCGCAGACGGCGGCGAAGAGGTGCTGGCGGATATGCTCGCCGCATTTCGGACAGCGGCCACCCTGGATTACCTTGAGACTTCGGAGGGACTGTTCGGCCGCCTCCTTCAGACGACGCCTCGCCTCGCGCGTGATCTCGTCCGCGCCGGTGTCGTCCGCCTCCTCGAGCAATTTCTTGTCCTGCTCGAGCTGCTCGCGTTGGTCCCCCTGTATGATGACGTCCTTCAAAAGGTCGTTCGCGCTGCTCGCTGGATCGTCCACGCCGGGGAACTGCCTGCGCAGAAGATTGATAAGTCCTGACGACATTGCCATGTCGCAAACCCTTTTCCGCCCTTGCGGGCTGATGAGTGTTCTTTAGTTCTCGTGTCTTTGCCGGAGACAAGTCAAACAAGGCAAAACCATTATAGCATAACGGCGAGGTGGAGGCGCCAAAAGGAAAGGCCCGTCGCATGGCGACGGGCCTCAAATTGGTAGCGGGGAGAGGATTTGAACCTCTGACCTTCAGGTTATGAGCCTGACGAGCTGCCGGACTGCTCCACCCCGCAATAAAGGGTTTGAAGTGGCGCGCCTTGCAGGAGTCGAACCTGCAACCTTCTGATCCGTAGTCAGATGCTCTATCCAATTGAGCTAAAGGCGCTCCAAAAAACACGTAAGAATATACACCTTTCGGAAGAAGAACGCAAGCACAAAATGATTCTTGGTGATTTTACTCGCCCTTGTCAGTCTTTTGTTCCTTACGGTCGCGCGCCGCGAATAGGAAGAGGAGGCCCAGCGCGCTCCACGCTATGAAGCAGATGTAGCCTTCGTGGCTCATTGAGCAGCCTATTGCAGGAATGGGGACGAGAATGAGCACGACGAAGAGGATGGCAAGAATCGTTCCAACGGCGCCGGTCGCCATGTGACGCCGGTCGCCTTCGCCGCGGGCGTACATGAATGTCGCGGCGGAGGTGTACCCATAGGCTATGGCGGCCCCGAGCGAACAGAGGTCCACTAACCAGCCCAGCGCAGTGCGGCCGAAGAGTGTCGCCACCAGCGAGACGCACATGATGAACAGAATGGCGTTCCGCGGCGTTTGCGTCGTTTGGTGAATGCGGGCGAACCATGGCGGAAGGACCCCGGCCCTGGCTATCGAGAAAAGAAGACGGCTCGCGGCCATGAAGAAACCGAGAATGCCGGAGAGGACAGCGGCTACGGCGGCGTATGTCAGGAAGGCGAAGCCGGTGCCTCCCAGCAATTCGTACGCGGCGTGAAAGGCGGGAAGGGCACGAAGTCCGGTCTCATTGGGGAGCGCCTCGGCGTAGGCCTCCCACGAGCCATATTCGGCTGGCGCGGAGGAGGAGGCCAAAAGAGCAAGGGCGATGTAGATTAGCATTCCCGCGATGATGGAGGCGATCATGATCCATTTCGTACGCCA